>R06__coassemble_180_pt1 | contig 23627 bp, 17 predicted proteins | sample R06__metabat2_low_PE_050 | metagenome-assembled genome bin R06 | reverse complement strand
CGGACACTCTTCTGGATTCATCCTCTGCCTTCTTCCTGGCCTGCTCGATGCCGGCGTTCAGTTCCGTGATCTCCTGGATCTGTGCCTCCTGTTCCGCAACGGAAGCTTCCAGTTCCGCCTGGTTGTTTTCCAGCTGGGTATTGAGGGCTGTGATTTCTTCCAGTTGTGCTTCCTGTTCCGCAGTCGCTTCCTGCGCAAGGTTCAGAGCTTTATTCAGTTCATCGTTCCGTTTCTGTTCTTCCGCGATCTCAGCGTTGATGTTCCTGGCGACAAAAGTACAGGACTTCAGCGTACCGTTCTCATGACGGCTTCCTGTGATGAAGCGGACCCGAGCCCAGTCCCCCGTAGCCATTCTGACACGGATGGAAACCGCATCGGTATCCTTCATTCTTTCGGATAAGGTGGAAAGATCCACAAAACTTTTCATTGCTTCAAAGTATTCCGGATCGATTCTGGATGCGCACAGTTCATTCAGGTGGTCCTGCGTCCTTTCCTGGGAGACATAGGCTTCGCCATCCTTCTGCGTCCCATTCGGATTGAGCAGCTCGTAATAAACATCATTGTCCATATCCAGATAATAGGAGGCGTAGTACAGCTTGGACAGAGAACGTACAGCATCCATCTGCTTAGCGAGAGTTTCCTTCTGCTCGGTCAGGACCCTGTTGAGTTCATTGATTTCTTCGATCTGTGCTTCCTGTTCGGAGGAAGAGGCCTCCAGTTCGGACTGATTCTCTTCCAGTTGTTCATTTAGGGCCGTGATCTCTTCCAGCTGGGTCTTCTCTTCTTCATTGGCAGCGCGAAGTCTGTTATTCAGATTTGAAAGTTCCGCCGCCCGCTTTTCCTTTTCCGCCCTGACATCGTTCTGTAGAAAAATATAAACAATCAGCAGTGCTACAGCCCCGGCCATAAGAGAATAATCATAGCTGAAATAAATAAAGAAGGCCGGAAGAATGCCGAAGAGACCAAGGAGGACCACGACTTTCCAGCCGATTTCCTTTACCTTGGCAACAGAGGCGGCCGGAATATAGAGTATAAGGGCAAGCGAAATCATGTTCGTGATCAGCGGAACACTGCCGACAGAGGCAACCTTTCCGTCTGAAACTTCATAAACCGTACCGGCCAGAATCGAACCGGCGATAACGAGGAAATTAATTACCGAAAGAAGGACGGGAATACGGAAAAGCCATTTGTTGATGGCTGTCCTTTCCCCGATGAAAGCTTCGGCGTAGCATGCGAAAGCAGCCATCACAAGAGGCCCGAAGGAATAGGAAATAAAATAGCATATTACCGCGAGCCAGAGCGGGATATCTTCGTTGAGTGAATAGCAGTAAGTCTCCGAATCGGCGAACACCTGAACCGTTTCCAGAAAAAGGGTTATGAAAAAGCATAATGTGCTTTTCCTCTTCTCATGATAAAAGAACATACCGACAAGGACGACGGCCAGTACCCCTGCGGCCATTCTTTCTCCGGTCAGTATGCTTGAATAATGCATGAGAACAGAAAGTTTATCTGTCATATATTCCAAATCCTAATCTTTTGAGTATTTTAGTCAGCACTGTCAGTTCCTATGTTTAGATACACAGTTATTGTAACAAACTACAGGGTCAGCATTCAACTTGTATATTGATTTCCGGGAAAGCAGAGCCGTCTGAAAAAGGTCCTGTTCTCAGTCATCGGCTGAGACAGGACCTTTTCTTTTGCCTTGCTTACAGCATATTCCAACTTCAAAATTGCTTTTCTGTATCTCGTTTCAACTTATGCGTTCTGCAATATTGGCGAAAATGGCATACATTTCCGGAGACAAACGGAAAATCTGAAGTTCAAAAAACTCAAGCACATTCAGTTTTCCAATCCGTTTCCTGTTTGTCGCAAAAAACTGCTTATGTTCCCTTTTCAGCTTGCAGCACAGTTCACAGCCGCTTCCGTTTAATACATAGGCACGATACCATGTTATCTGCAGATAAAGAAGATATCTTCTGCGTGCATCGGCAGCAATCTCCTCATCGTTTTTTCCTTCGAAATAGCCGATTGCTCCATATAGAGCTTCCAGTCCATCCATTCGCGGGGCCGGATTGGCCATGATGCTCCCGCTTCTATGGCGGTAACCGTACATTGCCTTACCGCAGATGGCAACACTCGGAGCTTCATACAGCGCACGATAAGTCACGTACTCATCTTCGTTTTTCTTTCCGATAGGATAATTCAGTATTCCGATCAGCGATCTGTGATACAGTTTTCCGTTGGCGGTGATCATAAATCTCTCGTGGTCTGCGATCATTTTTTTTGATGCCTCGCGTCCGGAAAGAAGCACCGTTGCTCCTGAGCCAACCGCTTCAGATAAAGTCTCTGTCTTCTCGTCAATATTTGCATATCTGCTGACAGCGATCGCGCAGCCGCTGCTGCATACAGTCTCATAAAGCGTGCTGAGGTAATCCGGCGTCGCCACATCATCACTGTCGATATACCCTATGTATTCCCCTGTTGTCAGCTCAGTTCCATTATTTCGTGCCGCGGAAAGTCCCTGATTTTTCTGATGAATCACCCGGAAGCGGTCATCACGTTCGGCATATTCGTCGCAGATTTTCCCTCCGCCGTCTGTGGAACCGTCATCCACAATAATGACTTCATAGTCGTGGAAAGTCTGTGCAAGCACCGAATCCAGGCATGCCCTCAGGAACTGTTCCACATTGTAAACCGGAATTACAAGACTGATCTTGCTCATTTGTTCTCCTCTTTATCACCGCTTTTGCGGTTTTCATAATATCGAATCAGCCGATTCAGGCCGAAGGAAACCGCGCCGCTGAAGCAGACGGCAACAGCTACGATCACTATACCTTTGACTATAAAGCCGGCAATGCCGCCATACGGAATTCCGCGGACTGCAGTTCCGGTAAGCACAAGCGAACCAAAAACCGTAAGCACACTGACCGCTTCATAGGCTAATTCCAGGTATAATTTTGTGCCGTATTTTTTCATGACAAGGAAGGGTTCATACCAGTAAACAGTCAAAAGATCCATCAGCACAGTGACAGTCATAATGCCCGCAAGGCCGAACCATACGCCCGCTGCCACGGACAGTGTAACATTCACAACTCCGCGCAGGATCGTGACAAAAGTCATTTCCCTGAAAATGCCCTCATTGATTCTGCATGCATCAATGGAACGCCGCGCCAGCTGAAGATACAGTTCTGCTGCGGAAAGAACCACCACATAATGTTCCATCAGTGCATCCTCGCCCATCCATATGGTAATGAAAGTATCACTGAGCCAGTAAAGTCCGCAGACGCTGATGGATGTTATGACAATATTAATGCAGCACATGTATAGAAAGCCAAATATCTTTTTCCTGTTCCCGGCCCTTACATATTGATTTCCCATTCTGGACATCAGCGAGTCAAATACGAGCCCCACCATATTCTGCAGTCCGGCAAAGATAAAGTAATAATTGGAATAAAGACCCGAGACAGTAACAGAAATCACCTTGGAAATAACCATGCTGTCGGTACTGAACATCAAAAGATCGCCCACCTTGGAAAGAGCGACATAGATCATATCATGCCGAGCCGATTTCTGCTTTTCTGCGGAAAGAACAGCTTTTCCATCAGATTTTTTCAGATATACATGGCTGATATAAAGTCTTACCGCCCAGCACTCCAGAACATTTTTGACACAGATGCACACCAGAAACAGGACATAATTCCGAAACAGCCTTACAGCAAGAATTTCAGCAGCCATGGTCACAAGATCCACTGCACCGTATATGAGAGTCGCAATGTAGAGTCTTTCGTGGGCGAGAAGGAAATAATAATCAATTCTGAAACGGTTATAAATCAGAATCTGGAGAAGATAGAGAAGAAACAGACAGATGATATATTGGGCTTTGAAGCTTGATTCAAGCAGCCAGACTACGACAAAGGAAAGAAGAGCACCGATCGCCGCTGAAACAGCTGTTATCACGTTGCCCACACGATTAAAATAGTTCCATAACGCTGACAGTGCTTCGTTATCGTTTCTGGAGATCACATCATACAATCTCACAAGCATGACGGTTCCGATACCGGACAGTGCAATAGTGAGAATGTCACAGACGTTTCCAAAAACAGTCTGCATTCCCATGTATTCGGCACCAAGACTGGCAAAGATAGCCTGTTTGGTAAGGTAATTGATGCCAAGTACCAGAAGCTGGCTGATAATTCCGAATAAGATATTCAGTTTTACCTTGCGATTATCCGACATTCTTTATATTTTCCTTATCTGAACTGTCTCCGTAAATTCCCGTGACTGCATACCCTGCACCGTTTCCGCCGGACACATATTCCGTTCCGCAGCGAAGCCACGCATGCGCTTCCATCCCATTACCGTTCTCAGGCGCAACCCCCATGTAGAGAGTGCACGGAAGTCCGTAATCATTCAGAAGACGCTTGGCTGTCAGAGCACGGTCAAAGCATTTGGTACTCCACGGCATCCAGCGTCTCACAGCGTAGACCGCCCATCGGACATCTTCGATGCGCCGGTCAGAAATTTCTGTTTCCGGCGTCTCATATTTAAAGGTCCCCATTTCTGAGGAATAGCTGGCAAAAGGACGTTTCTGAATGATGTATCGGTAATACAGAGACCAGAACATGGCTCTGACAAGCAGGAATTTGATTCCCGCAGGTTTCCGTATAAATTCCCATACAAGTTTCATTTGACCGAAACCAGCCCGTCATCAATCAGCTTTTTAACGAATTTTTCGACATCCTGTTCGCATTCCTTCGCAGTGATGCCATATTCCTCTGAAATTTTCTCAATCAGTCTCCCGTAAGAAATCTCTTCCTTCATGCAGTTCCAGATGAAACCGCCTGTCTCCCCGAGGTTGTAATATTTTCCCGTATTAACGTCCATAGTTACGGCAGAACCTCTCATGTCTGCCGTTATGATACTGTCTTTTCTTTTCAGAATGATGCCGGAATCCATCGGTTTATTCCTCTTTGCTCTTTTCAATCTTGTTGTATTCATCCGTAATCAGCCGGTACAGTTCTTCCCTGCTGTCGCTGCCAATGTTTCGCACTGTGGCAAAAACAGGAATACGGCATGCCATAGTGACGCAACACTGAAAATGTCTTTCCAGCTTATCCCGCATGATCATGTAAGGACGGTAGGTATTGCCCATGATCTGATCGATTGCAGTAAACTCATCCATTTTCCGGATAGCTGTAGGCTGATCAGAAACTATCAGCCTGACGATCATCGCAAGCGGTTTCATTACACTGCAGAAGGTTTTTTCCGCGCTGACTCCGAATTTCAGTTCCCCGTCTCTCTCATACAGTGAATGGATGTCCTCCTCCGCATGACGTTTCATTTCCGGAGAACTCTCCCAGAGTTTCTGGGAAGGATAACTCGGCTGCACCATCGGAGTTCCTTCAGGATCCCTGATCAGTGAAACATCATCCGTCATCAGTTTCCACCCATGGGTGAGAAAAACGGATGCCAGCGTGCTTTTCCCCGCTCCGGAATCACCGGTAAAAAGAATAGCCCTGCTGCCGTCCGTGACACAGCTTCCGTGCATCGGCAGCTCTCCCCTCTGATGCAGAACGGCCCCCATACAACTTCCCATGATATATACGGAAATCTGAGAAAAGTCCGGATAACCGAAAGGACTTACCTCTATGAGATTTCCGCAGGTAATACGGAATCTTGCAAGATTTTCCACACAGAAAGTAATCATGCAGTTCTCAATATGCACACCGTCCGAAGGCACTTCTTTCTCTGAAAGTGTCACAGAAATAATTCTGACGTCAGGCTCTGTTTTTATTTCATGCTGTTTCAGCTGGAACAGCTGGAACTCGGAAGACAATTCAAGGCCGAAAGCCGAATAGTTGAACATTTCTACTCTCCCACTGAAAGCAGTTTAATGGGTGATCTCACTGATCCTACCGTCTTTAATCCGCATCTCCTGAGAAGCCATTTCCAGAACGGCAGGACGGTGTGTAACGACAATGCATGTCTTATCCTGCAGTCCATTTATACGCTCCAGCACCATTTTTTCCGTCTGGATATCGAGTGCTGAAGTAACTTCATCGAGCAGAAGTACAGGCGCACCGCTCAGGACCGCTCTTGCCAGGTTTACACGCTGGATCTGTCCTTCAGACAGGCCCGCTCCGTTTTCACCGAGCACAGTATCTAGGCCCTTTGGCAGTTTTTCGACATATTCCTTCATGCAACTTACATAAAGTGCACACTGTAGTTCTTCTTCGGATGCCCCTCTGTTGGCTATCATGATATTCTCCCGAATCGTACCGCTCAAAAGGAGATTGTTCTGAGGCGCGTATGCAAAAAGGCCCCTGGTCGACCGGTCAACCGGGATCACCGTTCCATCCTTCAGTTTTAGCTGAAGTTCACCGGACTGTACATGATAGATGCCGAGTAGCAGTTTCATCAGCGTGCTTTTGCCGCTTCCGGAAGCTCCTGTGATCACCGTGATTCCGCCCTTCCGAATTCTGAAACCGGCATCGGCCAGAACCTTCTTTTCATCACGGGTATTTTTCTTATAAACAAAGTTGAGATTTTCCCCTTCAATGGAATCCAGGGAATCATAGATGAAATCTTTATCCTTTTCAGGTACAATTTCAATCTTTTTTATCCGGTCGATTTCAATGACACGCTCTGTGCTGGCAGTAAGTGACGTGAATTTCGATATGATGGAAGGCAGTGTAAGAAGAGGGCTCTGGAGCTGGCTTACCAATGTTGTGACAGCTACAAGGGAACCGTAATCCGACTTCCCTTCCAGCATCATATATGCACACCAAAGCAGTGTCGCAAAGCTTCCCATATATCCGATGACATTGGAACCGATATTCATCGTTACGAAAATATCTTTCTGTCTTTTGAGATTGCGGATCTTATCTTTCAGCAAGGCATCCGTCTTCTTCTCTGTCTCTTCTGAAACATCCATACCCTGTATGATCAGAAGATTTTCAATGATTTCCTGCATGAAACCGGAAAGTCTCCCTGAGGATCTACTCACATCTTTCTGTACTTCCTTCAGATTTCTCTGAGCAAGGAAGGTAGCACACGCAAGTATGATGCTCACCGGGATCATGAAAAAAGCAAAAAACGGCGAGATGGAAATAAGAATGACAGCCGCAGAGACAAGACCGGCGATCAGCGAAACCGCAGAAGTACTGATATCGATGATTCCGCTGGTAATGCCGGAAACATCCGAATTGAGCCTGTACAGAAGATTTCCGCTGTGATACGCGGAAATGTCCTCATAATCGCTGTTGAGAATACTATGGAGCAGGCATTCCTTCAAGTCTCCGTCCATGGAATAGAAAAGACTTTCACTGAGATGGCTTGAAAGAGCTCCGTCGACGATCTGAATCAGGATGATCACCAGCATTCTGACACCAGAAGCCACAAAGCCTTCGGTATCTCCCGCCGTTGCCGTATTGATGACATCCTTTGTGACCAGCGCAAAGCCGGCGCCGATACAGGCAGATATCATTCTGCAGAATGTCAGAAGCACCAGTTCCGGTATTCTCTTTTTTGTATGGCTATAGATCCACTTCCGGCCTTCTGCGGAGGGAAAATATCGTTTCAGTATATTATTATTTCTCATTTTTCAGTATCAGTCTGCTGTCAAGATTCTGCATGCATGCATAAGGATACAGCATACGGGAAATGTTTGCCAGTTTCCCGGCATCTGTTCCTTTATTTTCTATCTTTTTTCTAAGCAGTTCAAAATCAAAATACTCATTCCAGCTGTCGTTTTCAATCAGAGACAGCATCTGTCTGCATTCTTCCGCATAATGCATCCGGACCTGCCTGTTTTCTTCTTCCGAAAGCTGGAGATTTCGAGTGCTCGCGCTGTCCTTTCTCCAGCTTTTTTTAAGAGAGTCCGGCATCAGGTCGGCAAATGCCTGACGGAAGATCCATCTGTTTCCTCTGCCGTTCTGATAAAGATATCTCGGTATTCCCAGCGCAAAATCAACCAGGCGGTAATCGAGATAAGGAAAGATATACTGGACCCCGGCAGAAGCTCCCTGGACCGCTGTATTATCAAGGCGGCTGCGGATGCCCCCGTGCATGATGAAAGCGACAGGGTCATAGGCAAACTGCAGGAGCGGTCTCTCCGTTCCCTGCATATCCTTTTTAAAGCTTCCGGTCAGATATTCTCCGATGTTAGCATCCGTATGGAAAGGTTTTTTCAGAAAAGGGTGAACAGTAACTGCACGCTGCGCAAGACGATAGAGCCAGCAGACAAGACGAAACCTATTTCCCGCTGTGCTGCGATAGATTCCTTTGAGATACTGGACATATTCTTTGTGATACCAGAGTTCATAGAAATTGCACCGATGACTTACGCCTTCATCACCGCCGTGACCTGAAAACACCGCATTTGCCCCTTGACGTTTCATCCAGGCTGCTCCCTCGGAGATATAAGCTGTGTTTTTGTAAGGGACATCCATGGAAACAAGACTGTCGGAAAACGCGGGAAGTTTTTCGACACTTATTTTTTCCGAGAAATGGCAGGAGATATTTTCCTGTTCACAGATATCCCGGATGATCTTCCGCTCGTCATCTTCTTCGGTCGCGGGAAGATCTTCTTCGGACCAGGACCAGGAATAAAAACACCCTTTTCTTCCCAATCTGCTGATCAGAATGGCAATGACCGCAGAGTCAAATCCTCCGGAAAGTTCACATCCTACAATACCCGATACTGCATTGAGCCGGCGTCTTATGCTGTCTTCCGTCAGTTCTTTCAGTTTCTCTATATATTCTCTGTCGCTTTCAAAGCGAATTTTTTCATTTCCGGGATGCCAGTATTCGTGGATAGTCACTTTGAAACCCTGTTTTCCGTTCTCAGCAGGAAGTATCTCCATCCATGAACCAGGCCGGACGCAATGAATGTGTTCATAGTGCGTTTCGCATAAGGTCTGGTCATTATATCCCATCGTGTGAAGATACAGGGATTTTCTGTTCGGAGACAGATCCGCTCCCGGAAGGCCGATCAGGCCCCGAAGATCTGTGGAAAATCCGAACATATGATCATCAATATAATAGTACAGCGGCCTTACTCCGAGATGATCACGGAAAAGAAGCAGCGAATTTTCTGACGGTTTATAAAAAGCGCCAGAAAAATCTCCGTTGGCATTTTTAAGTGCAACAGGCGTTTCTGCTGCACACCGGAGCAATATTTCCTCGTCGGAAATGTTTTCATCTGACGAACAGAACATATCCAGAATTTCTTCCCTGTTATAAAGAACCGCTTCGGAGACACCGAAAGAATTTCCGATGCCGTATATTTCAGCGTCTGTCCGATGCCCTTGATCCAGATTATTTTTGCATACCCCAAGAAAACATCTGCTCCCGATTTTTTTCGAAACGCAGGTTTCCCCGTATTCCCTGTTCTCTTGTTCTAACAGTGCAATACCGATCCGACAGAATGCCCTCAATAAGAAAACATCCGAAAACAGCACCCATTTCAATTCCCCGGAAATAAATTCTGCAACATATTCAATTAATTAAAAAACCGATCTGCAGTGCACCCGGCATTGCAGACCGGCATTTTAAGCTAAACAATCAGGACTTGACTTCGTGCTTCTTGTAAACTGAACCCTGTCCTTCACACTTTTCATAGTTGGTTGAATCATATGTAGCGTTATGCCAGCTTCCGCCGGTAAAACCACCGTTCTGTTCCGATGTAGACTTATCACCGCCGCTTGCAGTCATCTTGACATCAAGTTCCTTAATATCAGGTGCATTCCATTTCTTCATGTTAGTTCTCCTTAACTTTGTATTATTCCTTATGCCGACGCATAATGCTTTATTGTGTAGACCGTTTTATATCAGAAAAAGTACTCCGGACTGCTGCATTTTTTTCAGAATACCGTTAAGGTCTTCTGTAATCTCAGTTTCCGTGGCTTCGTATTCCTTGCATAGTTGGCCGAGGAGCAATTCCTTTGAATCACATCCATTCCGGATCATTTGCAGAACCTCTGCCGCTGTTTCATTAATGACCAGCGGTTCCCGTATTCTCAGAATCCAGTCTCCTCTTGGAACAAGCACAAATTCTCCGGCAATCCGCCGCATTTCATATCTGTCCGTCCATTGAAGTTTCATTTTCCCGAATTTCTGAAAAGGCCAAGTTCATCATAAAACTGACGCCGCTTTCCGGCTTTTGCAAATGTATCTTTCAGGTTAACTTTTTTATATTTCCCTAATAATACACCGTAAAAATATCTTATACACATTAAGTTTATACCAAACGGAACCAAAAATCCATACTTATTTGTAATCGGCCACTGATATTTTACTTTTGAAGCCAGATTATGTATTCCCTGTACGAGGAATCCGCCGCTTCCAATTTCCCCGTCATCCGGGTTTCTGATAAGGACTGAATCCATGTCGTCGTTTCCGTCATGGGCAAGTCCGCCCTTTCTAAGAAGTTCCTCCATGAACTCCTCCGTCAGCCTCGTCTCATTTTCTGCTTCCAGTGCCCAGCTGCAACTTTCCATGTGCAGATAACGTGTACAGGAGGCAGTCATCACCTGTGCAAATCTCCAGAGGCCCGCCGCCCGAAGTTCTTTTTCAAAGATTTCTCCGAACCTTTCCCCCATATGGCTGACGAAAGCCGCCCAGTCGCATAGCTGTCTCAGGCCTGCGCCGAATCCCGTCATGTGCGCCGCGGTATGAAGAAGAAGAACCATTCCGTGATGAAATTCGTCTGGTACCTTTATCACTTCACCATCCAGGCAGTACTCCTGTGCGGTCTGCAGAGTATCAGAAAGACAATGTCTTACACTGTTTCCGCATTCCCCATCCGGTATGCCGTTCACGGCTATATGCAGGTCATAATCAATGCCGTCTTTCTGCAGGTCAATTTCGTAAGGAAGCTCCTTCCCTCTAATAAAACCTTCCTTTTCCAAGAGAGCAATCGCCTCTTCCTTTCTTTCCGGGGGTATCAGAAAATCCACATCCCCGTAGCATCTCTGATACATAGCGGGGTAATACATCCCAGAAGCAGCGCCTTTCAGTATCACATACGGAATGAAGTTCTCACTGAGAATTTTATCGATAATCCGGTGGCCAAGCCGGACACGGTATCCGTCCGCCTCATAATCATAGACTTCCCGGATCCATTCAAGGCGGATTTCTTCCGGGGCCGATTTCGGTACCGCCTCAGCAGCCGTAGGAATCACGGTCTGTCTTCGTGCTTCCTTCAATACGGCAGCCCAGTCTATTCTGTTGTAGTTTTCAGAATCAAAAGGAACACTGAAGAGGGTCTGTCCCAAAAGATCCATGACAATCTGCTGTGTTTCGGTGATCATATCGAAAACCCGAATTTCATTACATATACTTGGCTGCGTCTTCCGCAGACATCGGCTTGTAGAAATAATATCCCTGGATGTAATCGCATCCCATCATCTTTACCAGTTCATACTGCTCTTCGTTCTCAACACCTTCGCAGATAATTTCCATGCCCATGTCTTTACAGACGCGGATTAGTCCCTGCATCAGGGCTTTTCCCTTTTCATCCATTGCATCCAGCAGCATTTCACGGTCCATCTTGACAAGGTCGAGAGGATAATCCTTCAGATCGGAAAAGGAGGTATAGCCGCTTCCAAGGTCATCCAGTGCAAGGCGGAAACCAAGTTCCTTGACAGCGTTCATGTTGCTCCTTGCGATATCCTCGTTATCTTCAAGGCTATCCTCCGTGATCTCGACAACAAGTTGCGAATGGTCGAAGTCATATTTGGCGGCGATCATACGGACTCTGTCCATATAATCAAGTGAGGAAATGCTCATACGTGTAAAGTTTGTGGAAATTCGGTAATCTTTCCCTTCTTTTTTCCATTTTTCCAGTTTTTTACAACTTTCTTCGAAAAGGTACATATCGAAATCGATGGCCTTGCCTTCATCCAGCATCATCTGAACGAATCTTCCAGGGTAAAGAAGTCCGAATTTCGGATGCCGCCATCTGGCAAGCCCTTCTGCACCGAATATTTTACCGTTCTCGGCCAGAACAATAGGCTGCAGGAACTGTACAAACTCACGCCTGTCGAACGCACCTGCAACATCATGGCTGAGGATCTCGTTTCGCTTGATTTCCTGTTCCATTGCCTCGGTGGAAACGAATACGTCAGCCTCCTTTTCGACAGCAATGTCATAACATCTCTGGGCGTTTTTCATTGCCTTTTCATAATCCCAGTTTCCGCTCTGCAGGCGGTAAACACCGGCCTTGAATTTCGGTTTGTAGTCCTTATCATACCTGGACGTGAAAACATTGAGACGGCTGATCAGTTCTCCAGCCCAGTCCTTAGCTTCAGTTTCCGAACTGCATACATGCAGCACACCAAAAGCGCCGCCGGTGACTCTTGCGGCAATCTCTTTTCTTTTACCGTCCGTTGTAAGAAGATGAGCGGCATAACACAGCTGCTGCTCCGCACTTTCTTCACCGTAATATTTGTTAACTCTTTTAATGTCAAAACCAATATATGCCATAACATAGGAAGCTTTGTACTGATAGGCAATCAGTTTGCCGAACTCTTCCTCAAAATAGGCTTTATTACCGATGCCCGTGAGAGAATCGATCATCTGTTTTTTCTGCAGTTTCCGTTTGTCGATACCCTGTTTCATTATCATATTGGTCATGATAAAACCGCAGAGAACGATAACGCCGAGCAGGAGAACAATGACCATGATATATCTGGTTACATCTCCCCTGCTGCTCTTAGCATTGATGTATTTCCCGAGCAATGACGTAATTTCATCGTCCGTCACGGACTCCATAGCTGCCGTCACCTTCTGAATGGTATCTTCTTCTGCGTACTTGCCGAAAGCAAAGCAGATGGAGACTGTTTTTCCCTCCACTTCATAATCGACGACCGGAACGGCATTTGTAATCAGATAGTCCTCCATTTCCTCTTCATCCATGATATAGGCGGAAATAATCTGGGCATAACCTGTTTTTTCGTCTACCAGGCGCTGGTCCATGGCCCCGCAGTCCACATATTCAAAATCCAATCCGCTCTTTTCGGAAAGGAGAGCAAACAGTGCAGGAAAAACACCTTCATATTCCCCTGTCTCCTCATTGTAGGATTCATAGGGATAAAAATCCGGGTTTCCCGTGACTCCGATGTATTTCCGATCAGCTTCTTTTTCCTCGGTGAAAGTGACGCTGGCAGATGCGGTTGATGACATCACCGCAAATAGCGTTGCCATAAGAAGCAGACATCCCAGAAACGACTTTGATTTATTGTTTATCCTCATTCTCTTATCCCATCACTTTCTCTGCTTCTTCAGGATTCAATACCTTATAGAAGGCATAGCCCTGAATATAATCACATCCCATATCCCGGGCAAGCTGATACTGATCATCGTCTTCGACACCCTCGCAGACGACTTTCATACCCATTTCCCTGCACATACGCACAACACCTGTCATAAGCGTCCTGCCACGTTCATCCGATGCGCTGAGCAGCAGACTTCGGTCAAGCTTGATCTCATCCAGGGGATAATTTTTCAGATCAGCAAAAAATGTAAATCCGCTTCCAAGGTCATCCAGGGAAACTGAAAAACCGGAATCTTTCAGAGCTCTGATATTTTCGAAAGCTGTTTCCTTCTGTCCCTCCAGACTGTCTTCTGTAATCTCTATGACCAGATTGCGGCGGCTGAAGAAATATTTACCAGCCACAGACTCAATTCTCATGACCAGATCCGGGTCTGCAAGACTCATTCGGTTGAAATTCGTGGAAAGGAAATAATTTTTCCCTTTTTCTCTCCATCTGCTCATAAGTCTGCAGCTATCCTCAAACATTCTCATGTCAAGCGCAAGGATGCTGTCCTGTTCGACCATGATGGGAACAAAACTTTGCGGTTGCAAAACGCCGAGTTCCGGGTGTCTCCATCTGGCAAGTCCTTCTGCACCCTTGATTTCCCGTGTTTGTGCATCAATGATCGGCTGGAGATACTGAACGATTTCAGTTCCTTTGACAGCATCAGCTGCTTCATGGCCTAATTCCTGGTTCATGCGATCATTTTTTTCCATTTTCGCATCATATATGAAACAGTCGGAATCATTTTCCACTGCAGCATCGTAACATCTGGAAATGTTTTTCAATATCTCATACTGTTCCCATTCTCCGGACGGGAGACGGTAAACGCCGCATCTGAATTTCGGAGTGAAGCTCTTGCTATATCTGACATTGAAAACATTGAGCCTGAAGATCTGTTCTTCAGCCCACTTTCTGACTTCTGCATCTGTGGTATAAACGTGCAGCATGCCTAAAGCGCCGCCAGCCACTCTCGCAATATATTCTTCTTTCTTTTTTCCTGCCGAAAGAATATTGGCGGCATAGCGCATCAGTTCCTCGGAGACCTCGGTTCCGTATTCCTGATTGACTTTGGAAATATCGAAGCCGATGTAAGCCATGGCATATACAGGTTTATGAGGGTCAGCATTCATTTTTTCGACCTCTCTGCCGAAATCTCTCATATTTCCAAGACCTGTCAGAGGATCAAAATACTCTTTTTCCTTTTCCCATGCTTCTTGTTTTTTTAATCCATGTCTGAATATGAGGAAGCGAACGGCAAAACCAAGAAGAATCAGAAGAAGGACAGCAATGACAATCAGGTAGACAAGATTATCCGTAGAATAAAGATCATCATAGATATACTGTGCAAACAGCCTGTTGATCTGTTCCTGCGGAATGGCTTTGAAGCCTTCTGTGATTTCCTGCACAGTTTCATCTGAAGCGTAATGGCTGAAAATGATGCAGATAGAGATCGTATGGCCGTCTATCTCATATTCTACGACCGGGATTGCGTCCTTCAGATTATAATCCTCTGCCTGATCATGCAGATAAAGATAAGCGGAAACGATGTCGGCATTGTCGACTTTGGCATCGATAAGCCGGTTGTCGTTTTCTCCGGCATTGATATAAACAAAGCTGTATCCGGTCTCCATGCCGATCAGCGCGTAAATATTCGGAAACAGGCCGCGGTACATTCCGTTTTCTGCATCGTAGTATTCGTAAGGGTAAAAATCCGGATTACCTGCTACTGCAACGATATTCTCTCCGTTTACCGTGCTTTCTGTGGTTGCAGATACAGTTACATCGGCAAACACTCTTGACGCACCGGAAGCCGATATCAGAATCACGACAAGCATCAACGTCACCATATTCAGTTTTAGTCTTCTCGTAATTCTCATAAATTTTTTCTTACTTCACCTGCAGATGGTCTGCATAGAATTTCATAAAAGGATACAGAACCGTAAAAATCATTGTGATGGCTTCGATCTTGTCACAAGAAAGCAGAAGAAAACACAGACGGTACATGACTCTCTGCGGCAGGGAAGGAATAAAGCTGATGTAATGGATGTTACTTCTATCATGCATGGCCCTGCTGAAATACGGGTCATCCAGAAATACCCGGATGCGGTGCTTCATCAGTTCCGTATCAAGACCCTCATAACGGATGTTGCTGAACAGAGACCAGCAGAAAATACGCATGGCAAGCGGAATCGCAAGATCCATATTTTCAGCCTCGTTCCCTTCCCGTTCCAGGTATTCTCCATAGTTATGATAAAGGGCAATATATTTTTCCGCAATTTTCGGTTCGGATCTTCTGCTCGCGGATTCATTCTGAATGTGATAGATAAACATGGGGCTGTCACAGTAAAAGTAGGAAGGCTTTTTGCTGAACACTTTCAGATTAAACAGAGCATCCTCCATATACACTTTTCGGATATCATCCAGTTCAAGGCCGTTCTCCTCAAGGAAAATCCGGCGATAAAGCTTGTTGCAGCAGTATCCAAAGGTGCTTCTGGTTTTGATTTTCTGATACAGGGTCCCTTTTTCCTGAGAATGGACGATTTCCCCGGAGGGAACGTCTGTCATCGCCACAAAGGTTTTCCCGCCGACGTCCATATAATAATTTCCGCAGACGACGTCCCAGGGATGCTCATCGACTGCACGTATCAACTGATGCATTCCATCCCATACCAGTTCATCATCGGCATCGACGAATGCAAAATAATCTCCGTCCGAATTTTTCATGCCAAGATTGCGTGCAAGGCTCTGCCCATGATTTTCCGTATGGAATACTCTGACTCTCGCATCTTTTGACGCGATATCATCGCAGATCTGGCCGGTCCTGTCTGTGGACCCGTCATCCACAATAAGCAGTTCAAAATCCTGCCCCTTTTCTGACAGAACAGATGCCGCCGAACGTTCTATAAACTTTTCGCCGTTATAGACCGGAGTAATAAAGCTGATCCTGTGTCCCATGTCGTCAGTCTCCCCTGCGGTATACAACTCTGCCTTTAGTTGAAGATTTCATCGTCTCAATGATCTTATAACGGCAGAAAATATGACTTTCGAAATTGCGCTCGAGGGAACGGATACGGAAGAATGCGTAAGAAAGACTTGCCACCATGCCGAAGACAAGGCCTGCTCCGTAAAACATGGCGGAAAAATCCTTGGAGATCCACGTTCCGACAAAAGTACCAAGGAAGAAAATAAGACCGGTAAGCATGGAGTCGGTCGTATCCTCAAAATAATAAAGATAGACGATCATGCAGTACATCATGAAGACGCCGAGATATCCAACCGTGAGTAAGGGATAGATTGTCATAGTCAGTGCGGAAAATCCGAGGGAAAGTCCGAAAATGTGAAGGAAAAGGAAGGTCACGCAGGTAATGGCGACCTGAAGGCTGAAAATCTGTCCCAGCTGAGTTGAAAGAGTATGGAACATGATGCGCTTGTTTTTCTGAATCAGACGGTAAGTTCCTCCGATGACAGCTTCCATATACTTCTGATAGGTCTCATGGAAATCTGTCTCGGCAACGACCGTGAAGATTACTGTGCATGAGATGTTGGAAAACATGGCAAGACATGTCGCCATGTCATACGCCTGATGACTGACATATGTATTTGCTACGATCAGATGCTCGGGTGTGGTCCACATGACAAAGTTATGGACATAGAGGCCCATGATATAAAAGAAGTTCGTAAGGAAAATCTTCATATATCTTCCTATGTAACGAAGACATTCCGTATAATTTCCGCTGTCTACCCGGAAATAGTATCGGATATAGGCAAACTCTGAAAACGAGATTATGAAAAATCCGACCGCCAGACCGTAAAGAATGCAGTGAATCTGATCCCAGTAAGTGAAACGGTACAGAAGAAAAGCCGTAAGGAAACCGATGATCATGGCCACAAAGAAAAACATGGCAATGATCTTGTAATCCTTCGTTGCCTGAAGATAGGTAATGGAAAAAAACAGAATTACAGCGGAAGCCCAAAGAACATAGGCACCCAAAATGAAAGGCAGGTCGACGTTTCCCCTGAAATACAGCGACAGCATCATCGGAACCGCCATGATCATGGAAAGGAGGCTGACGACCATGGTTCCCATGTAATAAGAGGACAGAATGTCATCCGATTCCTCATTGTAAAACTTATCGGAAAGATACCTTGAAAACACCGAATTGAACGGAGCATCCAGAGAAACTGCAAAAATGAAAATATACAGAATCGTTGAAGACAGCAGTTCTCTGTCGGCAATGCTGATTCTGGTCATGTCCAGAACAGTATAGAGAAGCAGGATTGTCAGGATGACGACAATAGTCGGTCCTATGGTGATGAGAGAACTGTATGTCGCACCCATCAGAGTATAGGAAATACCCTCTTTCCGGTATATTTTTTTTAATTCAAATCCAATGCCTGCCATAGGGCTTAACCTTTCCGCATCATTTCATCATACAGATCCCTGTATCGCTGATAACACTGTGCTTCGTCGTAGAACTCGCGAACTCTCCGATATCCCACCTCGCCCATCTGTTTACGAAGCTTGTCGTCTCCGGCGAGTTTCAGGATGGCATCCGCCATCTGAGTGCTGCTCATGATCGGTACGATGAATCCGGCTTTTCCGTAATCGTCAAATTCACCTTCAAGAAGTCCCCTGCAGTTTCCGACGTTTGTACACACAAAAGGCTTCCTGGCGGTAAACGCTTCCAATATGGAAAGCGGCTGTCCCTCACTGAGAGAACTCAGCAGCAGGATGTCCATCTTTCCGATATAGTCACTGGCCTTGATGACGCCTGTAAATTCGACGTCCTCCAGATGAAGTTCCTTCACAAGATTAATGCATTCCTGAGCATATTCTTTTGCTTCTTCGAGGTCGCCCATGATCCAGAGTTTCAGGCGTCTGTTTTTCTCCTTGGCAAGAGCGTAGGCATTAATCATTGTCTTGACGTCCTTGATTGGTGTAACACGAAGAAGGGCACCGACGTTGATGTAAGTATCATTCGGATCCTTACCGGGACAGTGTGCAAAGCGCTCAGGATCCATTCCGTTGGGAATGACCCTGGTTTTACTCTCGTCACATCCGAGTTCCAGCTGAAACTGGCGGGCATCTTCATAAAGCGAAGTTACCACATCGGCATGTTCGTAACAGCAGTCCCCGATCTTATGAAACTGCTTGATCCAGAGATCCTTGTAGATGCCTTTGACCCATTCCGCCTTGATGATTTCCTCTTCTCTTTCACGGGTATAGATGCCGTGTTCCGACATGATGAAGGGCTTATTGTATATCGCCTTTTCCATACTTGCCCAGATACCGGCATATCCGGAAGAAGCGGAGTGATAGATGTCTGCCTTCGTTGTCCTCGATTTCATCATGGTGAACAGAGGCAGGTACATGGAACGAAGTGTCCATAGAAAATCCGTAAATACAATTCGTTCAAAATGCTGCTGGTAGTAGTTGACCGCCATGGAAAGGAAATCCTTGCCAGCCAGCAGCGCATTCAGGGAAACGTCATTTTCCGCAAAGAATTTGATTACGGTGTCCCAATCGGCTTTTTCACCAAACAGCAGCGATTCAAAAGCCTCATACTCTTGATTGGACATTCTCATGCTCGTCTGTTTCTTATTGCTGACGTAATCGTCGTCCAGAAGATATACTTCCTGAATCTCAGTGCAGTTGTCAGGGATCTTATATTTGAATTTTCTGGTAACATCTCTGGTGCTGGCGATGCTCTGAACGACGAATTCCACATCCGGCATGCGCAGCATCAGCTGCTGAATCCAGTTGGACATTCCGCCGTTTACATACGGATATGCACCTTCAACTATGAGACAGACTTTCAACTTTTTTATTCTCCCAGGTTATTACGGCATCGGCGGAATTCAGTGTTACAAAGTAGCAGTTTTCACCGATCTCTTCTATGGTTCCGTTATCAATCTTAAGTTCATCACAGGTACTTCTGAGTATGAACCAGGCCTCATTTTCAAAATTCTCTACACTTACGTCAATATGGTCGCTGAAATATCCGATTTCGATTTTCATCTCAAGGAGTTTCAGTATTCTGCCGAGCGCTTCCTTCACCGTGACGCGTTCAAGCCACCCATAGTCTCTCTCCTGTGTGCCCAGCATGGTTTCCTGGTCACTGCAGTACAGAGTCCAGACGTCATCCTCTCCTTCATAATCCAGCAGATTATCATAGTCGATATTGACCGCAAAGATACCCATGGTGCTTCCGAAGCCTGCAATCGTATATTCTTCCGCCTGCACATCGTCGGTCGTCGAATTGAAACAGATCGGGAAATAAAGCGTTCCCGTGGAAGCATCCCAAAATCTGAAATCCGGATTCCAATCTACGATTTCGATTCCCTGATAATCTCCTCCCAGCATGAAGACGCCGTTTTCTTCTTTGGCCAGAAGTCCTCGAGAAGAATCAAGCTGCTGAGTGTAATAAGTTAGAGAATTATCCTGAGTGGACGACATCACCTCATAATCTGGAGAGAAGCAGGTCAGTCTCACCCCGTATACGCTGGTATATCGCTTGAGCTGACTGGACAGCAGATCCTGCTGAATCAGTAGTTTATCCCTGCTGTACAGACGCTCCCAGCTCTCTCTTTCCTCATTATAAGCATATGGATAGCCGCTTGCCGTCACACAGTAGGCGTTGATGATCGGATAAAGATAGTTTTCATTGATTTCGCTGATGACGACGGGAACAATACCATATCCCATTTCACTTTCCATGAAATCGCCGTTAAATACATAAACCCGTCCGTAACCACTTCCTTCGATATGTCTCCAGATAATAGGCGGCAAATCGTCGTTTTCATATAGCCAGTACTGATCGGGAAGCGCAGAAGCATATACCTTATTGTCATCAGAAAGAATGACATCCATTCCCGAAGTCTCATACTTTGTTTTTTCAATCATGGTTCCGGTCAGAAGGCTGCTTGAAGTACGGATTCCTCGCCATGTTGCTTTTCCGTTGACAGACTCTATTCCAAGAAGTTTGAGCAGCTGACGATTCTGCAGAGAACTCTCATCAGGCATTCCGGTAAACAGCAGATTCATTCCGTCTGCCGCAAGATCTGCCAAGATGCTGACCTGATCCGCAGAAAGTGAATCGGCATCAACGATCAGCAGCTGGTTTCCCTTTTCTACATTTTCCAGAGAAGTAACAACCGTATAGGGCTGTTTGGTAATCTCGAGCTGTGTAGTGACCATTGTATTATCATTTTCCGGATCATACAGAGAGACACTGGGAGCGCCCTCTCCTATGACCTGTGCAGACTGTATCTGGGCGTTCCGTTCTATTCTTTCATTTTCAGAAGAAAAGGCAAAACTGTCAAAGGCCGCTTCTTCGGAACTGACGGTATCCAGATGAAGAAGTGAAGCCGTCAGTCCCATGTTTCCAATCAACAGGAACAGCACGGCAAGGATCACCATCATTGCCATAATGAAGAAGTACCTGTACAGATACAGCTGATTTTTTGTTCGGAAAACGTTTCGTTTCATGTTGTCTTTTTATTCTTGGTTTTTCTGTTCTGATTAAGTATATTGAGCGTGCTGACAGCCATGATGACCATATACTGTGCCGAATGAATCAGTCCGGTGTGCATGGAAACACCTGCCATCCTCTCGTGCATGATGGCAGGAACTTCTTCTATATGGAAGCCTTTCAGCAGCATCTGAATAATCATATTAAGATCAGGATACTGAATGTCAAAGTTAGTAAAGCGCGCATAATAAGTAAAAGTTCTGCGGTTCAGTCCCTGAAGGCCGCTGGTGGGATCCGTCAGCTGATATCCTGTCGTAATGGTGATTGCCTTATTGAACAGACCGATGGCAAAAGCCTTCAATCCGGATATTTTGAATGTCTCTGCCCCCTTCAGAAAACGGGATCCTATGACGATATCAGGAATGCGATCTTCCTTTTTTTTCAATTGAGGAAGTCCGGAAGGTTCCGACTCCCCTTTCAGTCTCTTCAGGATTATTTCAAGATTCCTCACATCATGCTGTCCGTCGGCATCCATCTGCAGAACGTATCTGTAGTCGTTATCCGCAGCATACTTATAGCCGCTCTGAAGTGCTGCGCCGTAACCAAGATTGAATACCTGGGGAAGTACAGTGATCCCATGTTTTCGTGCAACCTCGATGGTTGAATCCCGGGATCCGTCGTTGATGACAAGGACATCAAACTGTTCCCTGATTGCGGAACCGTTTAAATCATCCAGCACCTTTCCAATATTCATTTCTTCATTGTAGGCGGGTATAATCAGCAGCGTCTCTTTGCTCATTATTTTCTCTTTCTCAGTTGTCATTGCGTTATCTCACTTTCATAATCCACCGCCAAATTCAGCAGGAAGTAAGGATCCTGCTCTATGCGGTAGATCTTACAGTGCTCATCCTCATCGTAAAGTGTTATTTCGGACGGATAGGTCTCCTTGATTTTTTCCACCCAATAGTAGAACTTCGACATGACCCCCTGTCTGGAATCGTAATAGGCTCTGTCTCTGCTTGACCAGTTTTGTCTGCCCAGTTCGTCCAGTGTTTTCAGTGCAAGTTCGGGGCTGATTTCCAGCGAAGTCTCATCGTAATCGCTTCCGTCAACTTTTCTCTCGTCGCCCTTGTTGGTTCCGAAATTAATGATGTCCTCTTCCACGACAAGATAGATATACTTCGTGGGAATATAAATTTCCGTTTCCCCTTCTTCAATTTCTTCAAGCAGATCGATAATTTCATAATGATATCCCTGGTATCGGAGAACCGAAAGGTCATTGACAGGAGAAATAACGGTCCATGTAAAATCTTCACTGTTTTCAAGAAGATCGTTGCACAGCTTAAGGTCTTCATTCTGTACCGCAATATCGTAAAACAGATTTTCCAGTTTCTTGGTATTATTCTTTACATCTTCCAGGCGGAAGAAAACGAGACAGACAACCGCTGCCATCAGAACTGCTTCCGCATATTTCCGGACAGGTCTGATGCATGAAATCGCATCAAAGACCATCTGGAAAGGAAAGCACAGCAGTACAGAAGTGCTCAGCGACAGCAGCTCGGAAGCGCGGACTATCTGAAAGACTTCCGGCAGACCGATCAGAGGCATCAGATAAGCAAAATATAGGAAAAGCCACATGAGTGAAGCAAACGCCAGCCGCATGAACCGATTGGGATTTTTCTTTTTAATTAGTGCAAAAAGCAATCCGCCGAAGCCGTATACCAAAGCGGCGAGTTCCATTACCCAGAGCAGCACAGCAACACTAAGGCTTCCGGTGATCTTGTGAAGCATGGAAAGCATCAGCACGTTCGTGATTTTTGCAATTCCGCTCATATGATGCAGAACATACTCTTCCGCATAAACGTCATTGACTACAAAGCTCCCCAGTGAGTTCTTCATTGTCTGGAATTCATCATCATCCAGACTAAAAACATCCCTGACATAGAGCGCCATGTACTCTTCATACTGCTCCCGTTTATCGAAGGCCATGTTACGGAGTTCTTCTTCAAACAGTTCATCTTCTGTTTTTTCCTCTTCTGCCTCGTCATCCTCGGAATCACCCGGATTCAAAATGTTCAGCGTTGTTTCCAGGTCCATCTGATTGCTTGTAAGTGTTTCGCTCATTTCCTCATCACTCGCACGCGACATGATGGCAAGTCCCCAGGATATGGATCTTTCGAAATCATGTCCGAGCAGATAACCGATAACAAATGGTGAAATCATGATGACGACAGATAATAGACCCGCAATAATGATCTTATGAAAGATCTTATTTTTAATCATGGGAACGATATAAACAACACCGCCCGCCAAAATAACAAAAATAGCCGCTATCGTAATATAGAAGTGAACTTCAAAAGTCCAGATCAAAGCCCCTGCAAAAAAAACAAGTGATATGGTCTGTCTGTCGCGTAGATAGTAAAGAATCGCGAAAACCATAATAAACAGCGAAACATATCCGAATTCCATCGGAAGGCTGTACTGATATCTGAAGTAGGTAGAAACATCAAAAAGATCCAGGAAACAGAAAATTCCAAGTCCCAGCCCCGCAGCAATAACAGACGTGAAAAGACGTCTCAGTAACAGATAAAGCGAGAAAAACACAAGCAGAGAACTGAGAATACTGAAAACATGCCAGCACAGAACAACCTGCAGTCCAAACATAGTAGACAGTGTTGCCACCAGGAAATGGACACCATGCGGGTATAATCCTGCAGGGAAAGCGTGTCCGTTGACAAGAGACTGGATCCAATAAAGATGGGTTTCCTCATCTGTATATGCATAAGCGTAATTGTGAAGCTTGAAATATCCGAAATAGTAGACAACAAACAGCGAC
>R06__coassemble_134_pt1 | contig 28527 bp, 28 predicted proteins | sample R06__metabat2_low_PE_050 | metagenome-assembled genome bin R06 | reverse complement strand
CGGTCTCTTCCGTGTGGGAAATGCTTTCCACATCGAGGAGCGTGATCTCCCTGGAAGGAAGGGCCTCGGTCCTTTTCAGCCCGAATTCCCTCATGTCCGCTGCAGACTTGAATGCATCCGCATCGCTTTCGCATACGAGGATGACCTTTCTGCCGGTCCTTTTTGCGAAAGCCGCTGCACACAGGGCCCGCTGGATTTTATAAACACCGAAAAGAGCCGCTGCTTTCCCTCTCCTGCTCAGCGCAGTGTCAAGCTCGGCTAACTGTTCACTTCCGGCGATTTCTTCAAGTATGGTCATTTTGCCGCACCGTTATATCTGTTCTGTGCCTCTGCGAATTTTCCGGATATGATAAGTTTCACTGATTCGTAGATGTCCGGAAGTCTGCGTTCGATTGCTGCCCTGTCGTCTGGATTGGGCTTGCCGAGGACAAATCCCACCAGTTCCTCACCGCTGGGCGTATTGTTCCCGACGCCGATCTTTATTCTGCTGAATCCGTCTCCGCCGAGGCCGGAAATAATGCTCTTAAGGCCGTTGTGGCCTCCTGCGGAACCCTTGTTTCTGAGTCTGAGAGTACCCGCGGGCAGCGTGATGTCGTCGCAGAGCACCAGCACCCTGGAAGCCGGGACCTTGAAAAAGGATGCCGCCTCCCCGATGGCATCGCCGGACAGATTCATGTATGTCAGCGGCTTCATGAGCAGTACTTTTTCTCCGCCCATTTCCGTCACCGCTGTCAGCGCCTTGTATTTTTCTCTTATGATATCGACACCGCATTTCCCGGCTACATAATCCAGTGCCATAAATCCGGTGTTGTGTCTTGTTCCGTCATATCTGGGTTCCGGATTTCCGAGCCCAGCGACGATCCATGTGATTCCGCCGTTGCTAACCAAAACAAATCCCTTTCCATGAGTAACGCCAAGGGGCCGGCAAAATCATCTGCCGGCCTGAAGCGTCGGTTATTAAGTTCAGTCGTCAAGCTTGAGGACAGCAGTAAATGCTTCGCTTGGCACCTCAACGGATCCAAGCTTGCGCATTCTCTTCTTGCCTTCCTTCTGCTTTTCGAGAAGCTTTTTCTTTCTGGAGATATCTCCGCCGTAGCACTTTGCAAGGACGTCCTTACGCATTGCCTTGACGGTTTCTCTTGCAATGACCTTTCCGCCGATAGCAGCCTGGATAGGCACCTCAAACAGCTGTCTCGGAATATAGTCTTTCAGTTTTTCAGCGGTCTTTCTTCCTCTGTTATAGGCATCGTCGGCAAAGACGATGAACGAAAGCGCATCCACAGGATCTCCCGCAATAAGGAAATCCAGCTTTACAAGACGGCTCTCCTTATAGCCCTTGATCTCATAGTCAAAGGAGGCATAGCCCTTCGTCTTGCTCTTCAGCGTATCGAAAAAGTCGTAGATGATCTCGGCCAGCGGCATCTCGTAATGAAGATCGACTCTGGTCTTGTCCAGATACTGCATGTCAAAGAAGGTTCCTCTTCTTCCCTGGCACAGATCCATAATGGCCCCGACGAAATCCGTAGGCACATAGATATGAGCGTCCACATACGGTTCCTCGGTAAGGGCGATCATGGAAGGATCCGGATACTTGGACGGATTGTCTACCATGAGAACCTCGCCTGTGGTCAGCGTGATCCTGTATATGACGCTGGGGACCGTGGTGATCAGGTCAAGATCGAATTCCCTTTCCAGTCTCTCGGTAATGATCTCGAGATGAAGAAGGCCGAGAAAACCGCAGCGGAATCCGAAGCCGAGGGCCCCGGATGTTTCGGGTTCAAAAGAAAGAGAAGCATCATTCAGCGCAAGCTTGGAAAGCGCGTCTTTCAGGCTGCCGTAATCAGCGCCGTCCGCGGGGTAGATTCCGCAGAATACCATCGGGACAGCTTTTCTGTAGCCGGGAAGCGCCTCCGCGCAGGGATTGGATGCCAGGGTCACGGTATCTCCGACGCGGGTATCCGAAACCGTCTTGATGCTTGCGGCAATATATCCTACTTCTCCTGATGTCAGTTCACTGCAGGGTTCCAGGGAAAGCGGCTCCATGTGTCCTACTTCGACACACTGGTATTCGGCGCCGGTAGACATCATCCTGATCGTATCTCCGGGTCTGATAACGCCGTCGAAGACTCTGACATATACGATGACGCCCTTATAGCTGTCGTAATTCGAGTCAAAGATCAGGCATTTGAGCGGGGCTTCGTCGTTCTCTTTGGGCTCCGGGAAGTCTTTTACGATCCTCTCCAGTACCTGATCGACGTTGGTCCCGAGCTTGGCCGAGATCAGCGGGGCATCGTCTGCCGGTATGCCGACAAAATCCTCCAGTTCCTGCTTGCACCTGTCGGGCTCTGCGGAAGCAAGGTCGATCTTGTTGATGACCGGAAGGATCTCAAGGTTATTGTCGATCGCAAGATACGCATTGGCCAGTGTCTGCGCTTCGACTCCCTGTGTGGCATCCACGATCAGAACAGCGCCTTCGCATGCCGCAAGGCTTCTGGAAACCTCGTAATTGAAGTCCACATGTCCGGGAGTATCGATCAGATTGAGAATATATGTCTGGCCGTCCTTGGCCTTATAGTGCAGCGTTACGGCACTTGCCTTTATGGTGATTCCTCTCTCCTGCTCGATATCCATTCCGTCGAGCATTTGTCCGTGCATTTCTCTGGAATCGACCGCTCCGGTGAGTTCAAGGATACGGTCTGCCAGAGTGGACTTGCCGTGGTCTATATGTGCAATTATCGAAAAGTTACGTATATTTTTACTCATCAGCCTTTTACCTCATTATTTATTATAAGAAAAATCGGCAGATAATGTAAAGAATGAGTCCTTCTGTTAATTACATCTTCAATGTTATATAATAGTTATGTATATATCCGACAGACATTTCATCATTTGAAAGAGAATAAAATGGAAAACGAATATAACGAACAGAATAATTTTACTTTTGATGTAGAATCTGATCCTGCAGCCGACATCCCTGCAGAAAATCCTGCAGCCGGTGCGGAAACCGCTTCCGAAGCAAATGAGAACCCGGAAGCCTCTCCTGCTGACGGCGCTCAGGAAAATATAGCCGGAGAAACTCATGAGGATGAAGATGCCGCTTCGGAACTTCCTCCGACAGACCCGGAAGAAGAACAGTCCGGTGATGAGGCCCTGCGCAGAAGCATATATCATTTTGAAGATACGGACGAGCCGAGACCCGCAAAGAAAGCTTCCCATGTGACTCTTGTACAGAAAAAGAAGTACAGAAGACGCCGCATGATTTTCCTGGGTGTTGCCGCTCTGATCCTTCTCGTGATCCTCATTTCGGTCATATCCTCGATTGCCAAGTCCGTGTCCAGAGCCAAGCTTGCAAATATCGGACCTCTGCCCACTGAGGAAGTCGTTGTCAATAAGATTCCAAGATACTATGACTATACCGCTGCGGTTCCGGAAGCCGCTGCCGTCAGCGATTCCTATTTCAGCGATGCACTGATCATCGGCGACACGAGAGTACAGTGCCTCAAGCTTTTCGATGTTGGGAATTTCGGCACTCTTCTCTATGGTTCGTCCATCAGTGTTTCCAACGCCATGAGCTATGACTGCGGAACGAACAGTGATTCTTATGCGACACTTGATGCCTCACTTGCCGCAAATCCCAAGAAGATTTACATCGAACTCGGTGTTCTCGAACTCGGATGGAGTTACAGCAGCGTCTTCTCCGACGATTACCAGACTCTCATTTCAGAAATCAAGGCAAAATGCCCCGATTCCATCATATATCTTGTCGGAATCGCACCAGTCACAGCAAACCAGGATGCCTCCTCCGCATATTACAACAACACCAGAATCGTCCAGTACAATGCGCTCATCCAGGCTCTTGCAATAGAAAACGAAGTCTATTACATCGACATGTACAGTGCCATGGCGGATGAAGCAGGCTGTCTCGTTTCCGATAACTCCACAAACGGAATAAACTTCAGCACATCCGGCTGTGAAGTATTTTATAACTATCTCAAAACCCATACAGTTGATCCGGAGGATTATTTAAATTGAAAAAGCTGATTTCCCTCTTTGCTCTTCTTTCTCTTGTGTTCTGCCTCGCATCATGCGGAAAATCCAACTTTACGCTGGACACCGATGAGCTGGTAGACAAAATCGAAAATTATGATCTTTTCCTTGATACCCTCGCTCCCATCACAGAAAATGCCCTGTCTTCCGTAGTCGGACTTTCCACAGACGGAATCGAATCATGGACCTATGAGATCGGAACCGGAGCCACCGGAGAGGAATTCGGCGTCATCACCTGCAAGACAGAAGACGATGCAAAAACCATCAAATCCGAACTCGAAGAACGCCAGCAGTCTCTTTATGATACCTATGAATCCTATAGCCCTGATTCTCTTCCCAGAATCAGCGATGCAGTCCTGGAGCAGAAAGGTGTTTACGTTATTTTCATCAGCTGCGACAACGATGATGTCGCACAGACTCTCATTGACGGTTATCTTGATTAACCGTATTTAGAAACTGGTACGAAAAGACAAAAGTTACGGTGTAATCCTTTTAGATTACACCGTAACTTTTTTATATGATATCTCACGCGGATGGCGTGCACCCGCTTTCCCGGAACCATAACTTTATCGGGAAAAGCTTATGATATGGCATTCCTTCGTCACACGTCAAACACTCGTTTTGCGTTAATCGTTGTTATTTCGACCACCTTTTCAGGTGTTTCTTTCTTTATTTCGGCAATCATATCAACGACAAGAGGAATCATATCAGAAGTAGAGAGCTGACCCCTGAACTGCTGGGGCGCAAGATACGGACAGTCGGTCTCTAAAACAAGGAAATCCAGCGGGATCTGTTCCACAGTAGCCCGCTCCTTTTGGGAATTCTTGTAAGTCAGTGCACCGCCAATGCCAAGGACCATACCTGTTTTAACAATTTCTTTTGCCATTTCCGGCGAACCGGAAAATCTGTGGACAGTTCCCTTCGGCCTGAATTTCTTAATGGTCTCCAGTATGTCTCCGTGAGCATCTCTGTCGTGAATCTCCACCGGCATGTCCAGGTCAGCCGCAAGTTTCAGCTGCTGCTCAAAGACTTTCTGCTGCACTTCTCTTCCGGGTTCCTCATAATGATAGTCGAGTCCGATCTCACCGATAGCAACGATTTTCTTCCGTTTTGTCATCTCTTCGACTGTTTTAAGCCAGTCTTCCGGAAGATTTCCCGCTTCTTCCGGATGGACGCCAACGGCGCCATAAATAAAATCGTATTTTTCAGCAAGTGCAATGGTATTTCTGGAAGAAGGCAGATCACTGGAATTTTCGATGATTGCCTCTATTCCGTGCTCTTTCTGAACGGCAAGGATCTCATCCAGTTTTTCCGCAAATCTCTCATCATCATAGTGGGCATGCGTATCTATTATTCCGTTATAATAAGTCACTCTGTTTCTCCTCAGAAAAAAGGCCCGCTGAGCGGGCCTTTGATTTTTTATCTGATTCTGCTTCCTTCGGGGACCGAGTCGTCGATGAATACGACCTTCGCTCCGTCGTTGCCGAGATCACTGGAAAGGATCATACCTTCGCTCATGATGCCGCGAAGTTTGTGCGGCGCAAGGTTGACTACACAGGCAACCTTCTTCCCGACAAGTTCTTCCGGTTTGTAATACTGAGCAATACCGGATACGACCGTTCTTTCCCTCTCTCCGTCAAAAAGCTTGAACTGAAGCAGCTTGTCCGCCTTGGGAACCTTCTGGCATTCCAGGACCTTGCAGACTCTGATTTCGGAATTGAGGAAATCCTCGATGGTAATCTCAGGATTGTGCTCAATTTTCTTTTCTTCTTCCTTCTTTGCCGCTGCCATCTGGGCATCGATCTTTGCGTGAATCTCTGCCATGGTCTTTTCGGCGTCAAGTCTGCTGAACAGGGGTTCCGCCTTTCCGACATGGTCTCCGGGCTTGATTGCACCGAAAGATGCAAGTGAGTCATAGCTTGTTTCCGAAGCACCGATCTGCTCATAGATCTTTACTGCGGTATCAGGCATAAACGGTGAAAGCAGGATTCCGACATAGCGAATGCTCTCAAGAAGATTGTAAAGGACCGTACCGAGCCTTTCGGTATCACCGCTCTTCGCAAGTGTCCAGGGAGCAGTCTCATCGATATACTTGTTGCAGCGCTTTGCAAGATCCATGACTGCTTCGACTGCATCTGCCATGTGATAGGTGGTAATGCACTTTTCCACCTTCTGAACAGTATCAAGAGCTGTCTGCTTGAGGTCCGCATCGACTGCAAGCTCTTCTCCGGGCTTTTTGATCTCACCGCTGAAATACTTGTTGCTCATTGCAACAGTTCTGTTGACAAGGTTTCCGAGCGTGTTGGCAAGATCCGAATTGTATCTGTCAATGATCTGTTCATAGGAAATGGATCCGTCACTTGCGTGAGGCATTTCCGAAAGCAGATAGTATCTGGTCGCATCGACGCCCACAAGATTTGTGAGGTCGTCTGCATAGATGACGTTTCCTCTGGACTTGCTCATCTTGTCGGCACCAAAGAGAAGCCACGGATGTCCGTAGACCTGCTTCGGAAGGGGCTCACCGAGAGCCATCAGCATGATGGGCCAGTAGATGGTGTGGAATCTGACGATATCCTTTCCGATGATATGGACATCGGCAGGCCAGTATTTCTTGTACATATCGCTGGATCCGTCGGGATCGTATCCGATAGCCGTGATATAGTTTGAAAGAGCATCGATCCAGACATAGATGACATGTTTTTCATCAAATGTTACAGGAATGCCCCACTTGAAGGAGGTTCTTGAAACACAGAGGTCCTGAAGACCGGGCTTGATGAAGTTGTTGAGCATTTCCTTCTTTCTGCTCTCGGGATAAATGAAGTTCTCGTTGTCCTCGATATACTGTTCGAGTCTCTTCTGGTACTTTGAAAGCTTGAGGAAGTAGGCTTCCTCCTTTGCCTTTTTGCAGGGACGTCCGCAGTCAGGGCATTTTCCGTCGACGAGCTGGGACTCCGTCCAGAAGGATTCACACGGGGTGCAGTACATTCCTTCGTACTCGCTCTTATAAATATCTCCCTGCTCATAAAGTTTCTTGAAAATCTTCTGGACGACCTTTTCATGATAATCGTCGGTCGTTCTGATGAATTTGTTGTATGAAACATTGAGAAGGTCGCAGATTCCCCTGATCTCCGCAGAGACCTTATCGACATATTCTTTCGGGGATACTCCTGCTTCCTTGGCATATTCTTCAATCTTCTGTCCGTGCTCGTCCGTTCCGGTAAGGAAGAAGACATCATAGCCCTGCATTCTCTTATATCTTGCGATAGCATCCGTCAGAACGATCTCATATGAGTTTCCGATATGAGGCTTTCTTGAGGTATATGCTATAGCGGTTGTTATGTAAAACTTACCCTTATCCATTCCATCCTCCAAGAGTTAATCTATCGTATATTGTAAGTTCGCAGGTATTAAAAATCAAGAATACGGGAATACAGAAAGCGGCACGTACTGCAATACGTGCCGCTTCTGCAACAAACTTGTTATCGCCGCCCTGGAAAGGCGACTAAAAAGGGAAAAATAGGAGGAGTGTGTCGCAATCACTTGCGCAACTATATGATGCCAAAAGGTTGTGAATGCATTATGAACTCTTCGTTAACAAGAAAAGAAGTTATTCCTCCGGTACATAATCCGAATTGCCGACAGCACTGATGACATAGTTGCTGCCATCTCTTACGAGCGTATACTGCATGTATTTCGCAATCGTGGAACCCATCTGGTTTGATGTCGGGTCAACGATGGCGTTGGACGACTCATACTGGGCATAGGCCACCGTCAGCGTTTTGACGCCGTGACTTGTGGAAATATCCACAACAATGGCGTGATAAGTGCTCGTCTGGCTCGTGATCGGAATAATGTAGGCCTGTTCGCCGCCGTCATACTCGAACGTAAGGTCACCGTCCGTAAATGTAGCGTGTACGGGAATATTGTCGGAACCGTACATCTTTGCGAAATAACGGTCAAAATCGACGGTAGGAATCATGATCTGATCGTATTCGTTCCTTCCGTATTTCGATGTGTCCTCATTCTGAAGCACAGCCCAGATGACAGACTGTTCAAGGACCGTCTCATTCGCCTGATCGATGGATTCGAACGGCACGGGGTCGAGCGAGACCAGCGGATCGATCAGGGCCGCATATTCTTCCTTGTCATCTTCATCACTCAGAGCCGTTTTTATGGTTCCCGCCGTGAAGTTGATGACCGATATGATTCCTATTACAGCAAACAGAAGGAAAAATGCACCGCGTATGATGCGGATGTGCCTGCGGCGTCTTTTGATCTTCTGTGCCTTTGTGAGTTCTACTTTTGCCATATGATCAGTTTCCTTTAATTACAACTTTTGTATCGGAAAGCCAGTCATGCAGGGCAGTTCTGTTTTCTCTCAGCGCCATCAGATAACCTATTCCCAGCGTCATCAGGGAAAGAAACTTTCCGAAGGTCTCCCGGAAGAATACCTGCCATAAGGTCGGCTTTCCGCATGTATCTCTGTCAACAACCCTCAGCTGCAGGCAAAGCTTTCCGAAAGATGCCCCGAAAAAGAAGGTCGTCATGATATAGTATAACCTTTTCAGCAGGATAAAACCACATACCGCTCCCGGCAGGAAGAAGAATACGGGTTCCAGATAAGCGTTTCCGATTATGAAATAAAGCATAAGGTCCAGAAATCCGCAGATGATGCCCCCGATGATATTATCGGTCACATGCGCAAAGTACCGGATTCCGAAACCTGCCTTGATCGGTTCTGCTGACTGCGGCACCGTTGCGTCCGAAGAGACTGTATCCGGTTCGGTAACATGTTCCGTGCCTTTCTGAGAAGAATCCGCGGAACCGCCTTCCATCTCTTCCGCTGTGGCTGCATTCTCTAACGCTGTCTCGTTATTATCCGGCATAGTACATTGCAACTCCGTTTCTTGTATTCATTAGTTTCTCGACCTCATCGGTTTCTGATGCCGGAAGCGCCTGGAGCACCCCGCTGAGCAGGCTCTCAAGTCCGGAAACAGACTCTACGGTCAGCCACTCTTCCCCTTCCACACCAAGAAGAGCCTTGAACACATCCAGTTCATCATCCCATTCGATGATCTCGTCAATCAGGCCGTTTTCAAGTGCCTGAGTTGCCGTATAAGTTCTGCCGTCCGCAATAGCTCTGAGCGTATCGCGGTCGTATCCGCGGGATTCCTGAACAATGTCGAGGAAGCGTTCATAGTGTTCTTCAATAATAGACTGATAGATGGCCGTCTGTTCTTCGGTCATCTCGTTGTACATATTGCCCATGGCTTTGTTTTCCGAGGATCTGATATAGGTTACGCTTACTCCGAGTTTATCAAGAAGTCCGGACACATCCACCTGCTCGATGTAAACGCCGATGGATCCGACATCCGCTGTCCTTTCTGCGGTGATATAATCTGCTGCGCTGGCGATGTAGTACGCCCCGGAACACATCTGACTCATGCATACCGCTTCGATAGGCCTGCCGGTCTCTGCCTTATACTCCATCAAACACTGGTAGATCTTGTCGCTGTCATAGACGGCTCCGCCGGGAGAATCGATGACCAGGCAGATTCCCTTATTGAAATCATCCATTTTGAGTTCATCGATATAGGACGAAATATCTCCTGTTGTCAGGGAAGTATAATTTCCAAAATAGTCTGTAGTCGGAGACCCTATCGTATCGTAAATGGGAATCACGGCGACATACTCTTCCGAGTACCCGTAATCCTCTTCGTAGTACAGAATGCCGGAAGAAAGGATTCCTGCAGCTGCTGCCGCAAGTACCAGTACACATGATATAATAGTTGCAATAAACTGTTTCTTTTTCATTCTCAGCCTCAGAAATCAAAAGCAATATCGACAATATAAATTAAATTATAAATTACGTTTATGTATTTTTATAGTTCTTCCGTTTCAAATAATCATAAAGGAGACATTACATGGCCAGAAAAATTGCTGCGGCTCTGATCGCCGTATTCATGATGATCGCCCTCTGTGCATGCTCAGCTTCGGAAAGCGAAAGCGACTCCGGCAGCTCCGGAACTCTTGAGCCGATCCCGAAGGATCCGGCATATTCCGGAACCGATATCAAAGACTCGCCTTTTGTAGGGACATGGACCTGTTCCTGGTCTTCCCTCGAACACAGCGGGACCGATGATTCTTCCTGGGATAACAGAAAAACGACCCTGGTCTGTCGCGAAGACGGAACATTTGAACTCACATTCGACTCCATGAAAAACGGAACCGAGAACATGGTTTCTGTTTCAGGTACCTTCAAAGTTGAAGATGATACCGCAACATGCAGTATCGATGATTATTCTTCTTCCGATTACCTCGGGAGCGACGTTGCGGAATTCCGTCTGGAACTCAGCAGCAGTACCGAGCTGAAATACCGCGGTGACCAGATGGGCGCCGTCGCTGACAGGGACAGACTGACAAAGAACAGCTGAAGCTGCTGTCTCCTTTTCTCCCGAAATATTGAAAAACGTTAAAAGCCCGTTTCCGTACGAATGCGGAAACGGGCTTTTTCACGGAAAGCATTTTAAAGGAAAACTATTATTCCAGTTCGGAAAGCATCTGAGCCGGATTCTCGGCTGCTTTTACCTTGCCGAAGGCCCTTATGATGATACCGTTTTCATCAATAAGATAGGTCGTACGGACTACACCCATGCTGACCTTGCCGTAGTTCTTTTTTTCCTGCCATACTCCGTAGGCCTGTATCACGGTGAGTTCTGGATCGGAAAGAAGCGTAAAGGGCAGATTGTAATTACCTTCGAATTTTTTATGGGATGCGATGCTGTCTTTGCTGACGCCGAGAATGACGGCGCCTTTCTCTGTAAACTGAGGATAGCGTTCAGCAAATCCGCATGCCTGTTTTGTGCACCCCGATGTATTGTCCTTGGGATAGAAATACAGAATGACTTTCTTACCTCTGTAATCCTTCAGTGAATGAATTTTTCCGTTCTGATCCGGAAGTGAAAACTCCGGTGCCATTGTTCCCGTTTCCAACATTTCTATTACCTCTTTTCCGCATCAACCGATCACAAAGTCCGCCACTTCCATGGGCGTCTTTGTCTTAAATACACAGTCATAAGGATCAAATTCTTTTTCTGTTCCGAATCCCCAGAGGGCAGCTGCGAAATCCATTTTTTCAAGGGCAGCCCCTTCCGCATCGAACTTGGTATCTCCAAGCATCAGGACTTTTTCTCTGGCAATGCCGGATTTTTCCAACGCTGTTTCGATTGTCTCCGCCTTTGTTTTCTGTGTCCCGGGAGTGCAGCCCTCGATCACGTCAAACAGACCGGTGATCCCATCCTTCCATATCGTTTTCTCAAGCGAATCCTGAAGCTTGCTGCTGGCAACACCGATCCTCACGCCGTTTTGTTTGAGTTTCAGGAGCGATTCCCTGATACCGGGATACAGAATGCTTCCGTTGACCCCGAAATCATGATAGGTGCTTCTGAACTGAGCGATTGCCTCGTCTATCCTGTCCTTCGGAAGTTTCAGCGCATATTCCATTGACCACTCCAGGAGCGGGCCGATGCAAATGTTCCAGTTGAAATCCTCCGGCATCGGTGCGTAGCCGAGAACCTTCAGCGTATTTTCAAAATTGGCTTTGACCCCTTCATAGGTATTGTAAAGGGTTCCGTCGCAGTCATATAAAATCAGATCGTATTTAGCCATGAATTATTGCCTCGTACAAAAAAGGGACCGTGTGAACGGTCCCTTTATGAATAGAAGAATTATTCTCCCTTTGCTGCCTTGATAGCTGCAATTGCATCCTTGCGGGAAAGATCGATTCCTCTGTCGCTGATCTTGATGACCTTGACAGGAATGATATCGCCTATGCTGACTACATCTTCGACCTTCTCTACGCGGAAGTTCTCGAGCTTGCTGATATGAACAAGTCCCTCTTTGCCGGGAGCGATTTCGACCTTTGCACCGATGGGGAGGATCTTTGTGACCTTGCCATAGTACATGGAGCCGATCTCAGGATCGACAACGATGGTCTTGATGATATTCATTGCTCTTCTGACGCCTTCGCTGTTTTCGCCGGAGACATAGACGTTTCCGTCTTCTTCGACGTCAACGGTTACGCCGCACTCTGCAGTGATCTTCTTGATCGTTGCGCCGCCCTTGCCGATAACTTCAGCAATCTTGTCTGTCGGAATAACCATGCTCTCAAGCTTGGGTGCGAAGGGTGAAAGTTCCTTTCTGGGTTCGGGAATTGCCTTGAGCATAACCTCATCGAGAATATAGAAACGAGCCTTTTCGCACTTATCAAGAGCTTCACGGATGATGTCATAGGTAAGACCGTCGATCTTGAGGTCCATCTGGATGGCTGTAATGCCCTTCTTTGTACCTGCGACCTTGAAGTCCATATCGCCGAAGAAGTCCTCAACGCCCTGGATATCGACCATGGTCATCCAGCGCTCACCCTCGGTGATAAGTCCGCAGGAGATGCCGGCTACAGGAGCCTTGATCGGAACACCTGCATCCATAAGAGCAAGTGTGCTGCCGCAGACGGAACCCTGAGAAGTGGAACCGTTGGAAGAAAGAACTTCGGATACGAGTCTGAGTGCATAGGGGAACTCTTCCTTGGAAGGAATGACAGGAAGGAGAGCTCTCTCAGCAAGAGCACCATGTCCGATTTCGCGGCGTCCCGGACCACGGCTGGGTCTTGTTTCGCCTACGGAATAGCTGGGCATGTTGTACTGATGCATATATCTCTTTTCTTTCTGCTCATCAATACCATCGAGTTCCTGTGCCATATCGAGCATGCCGAGTGTGCATGTTGTAAGGACCTGTGTCTGTCCTCTTGTGAACAGGCCGGAACCATGAACTCTGGGAAGAATGCCGACTTCAGAAGCAAGAGGACGGATCTCGTTGATTCCGCGTCCGTCAACACGCTTGTTGTCGTCAAGCAGCCAGCGGCGTACTACATACTTCTGCAGCTTGTACATGCACTCATCGATGATTGCGGTATTATCTGCATACTGCTCATCAAATGCTGCGTGAACCTTATCATAGATCGGAAGGAGAGCTTCGTCGCGGACAAGCTTATCGTCTGTATCCATTGCGACTCTGACTTCGTCAATGACCATATCCTTGACTGCGTCGAAGAGCTCGTGGGGAACTTCCTTGCTCTCAAAGGGAATCTTGGGCTTGCCGATTTCAGCAACGATGCCGTTGATGAACTTGACAAGTTCCTTGTTGACCTTGTCGCCTTCGACAATGGCCTTGAACATTGATTCATTATCGATCTGGTTTGCACCGGCTTCGATCATGACGACCTTCTTTTCAGAGCTTACGACTGTAAGATGAAGGTCATTGTTCTTTTCCTGCTCTGCTGTGGGGTTGATAACGATCTCACCGTTTACAAGACCTACAGATACGCCTGCGACAGGTCCGTTCCACGGAATCTCGGAAATGGCGATTGCTGTGGATGCGCCGATAAGTCCTGTTATTTCAGGGCTACAGTCGTAGTCCACAGACATGACTGTCATAACGACGGAAACATCGTTCCTCATATCCTTGGGGAAAAGAGGACGAAGAGGACGGTCTACAAGGCGGGAAGCAAGAGTTGCTTTCTCGCTTGCACGTCCTTCACGGCGAAGATACGCACCGGGAATTCTGCCTACTGAATAAAGTTTCTCTTCGAAGTCAACAGAGAGCGGGAAGAAGTCGACGCCTTCACGGGGCTTCGGGCTCATTGTTACTGTGCAGAGAACGGATGTGTCACCATAGCGGCACATAACTGCTGCGTTTGCAAGACCTGCAAGTTTGCCATGCTCAATTCTGAGCTTACGTCCGGCAAGTTCGGTCTCAAAAACACGGAAATTTTCGAACATGTTGTTACTACCTCCGATTATTATTTTGCTTCGTCTCGGTTTCGCAACGAATCCAGGATTCTTCTTCGGAAAAATCTTCGATTCACTGCAAAACCCCTGCGAAGCGCTTCCGGCTCCTTTCCTTCGGAGCCTAATGCTTTGAAAGGCAGACGCGCAATTGCACGTCTGCCCTCCGGTTACGATTTTTACTTGCGCAGACCAAGCTTGCTGACGATAGCACGGTAACGCTGAATATCTTTCTTCTCAAGATATGCAAGCATGTTACGACGGCGACCGATCATCTTCAGAAGTCCACGATAGCTGTGCTTATCCTGGGGATGCTCCTTAAGATGCTCATTAAGGTGGTTGATGCGGTTTGTAAGAAGAGCGACCTGAACTTCAGGAGAACCTGTATCGTTCTCGCTGAGACGTGCTCCCTCGATTACTTCCTTCTTGTCCTTAAGCATTTTCTTTCTCCTTTCATTAATTCGCCTTATCACAGCTGAAGGTAATGGAGATTCATATGCCAGGAGCCGTGCATTAAGGTATGATCAGCACTCAAGTGCAGAACACAGTGATTATAACATAATGCCGAATATGGTGCAAACATTTTGTTAATCAATCACAAGATTTCTTACGTATTCTATCTGGCCGAGAACCGTTTTCCGGAGTTCGTCCACAGAAGAAAACTTCTTTTCGGGTCTCAGGAAATCGATCAATTCTATTTTCAGGTTCCGCCCGTAAAGATCACCGGAATAATCCAGGATATTGGTCTCGCTTATCGGCATCAGATCTTTCGTCACCGTCGGCCTTGTCCCGACATTGGTAATGCATTTGTACCTTGTTCCGTCAATCACGGTACTTGATACATACACGCCTTTTCTAGGGACGATTACACCGCTTTCAAACGCAATATTGGCCGTAGGAAATCCCAGCGTACGCCCTACCTGATTTCCCTTAACAACAGTGCCTTCTATGAAATATCTGTATCCCAGCATCCTGTTGACCGAGATCATGTCCCCATCGCCGAGAGCCTCCTTGATGCGCGTGGAGGATACCGGTCTCCCTTCATCCATGACGGATGACGCTGCGATGACCTCGATCCCGTACCTGCCGCAGAGTTCTCTGAGAGTATTGATGTCTCCGGTTCTTCCTTTTCCGAAACGGAAGTCATCGCCGCAGCAGATGACCTCGGCATCCAGGCATCCCTGTGCAATGACGTTGTTTACAAATTCCGCATCCGAGCAGTCCCGTATATCGCCGAAATCGATATTGACGCAGTAATCAAATCCCAGGGAAGAAAGCATACTTTCCCTGATCTCCTGAGAAAAGATATTGCCGCTGCCTTTCCCGGCAGACCTTACCCTTCTCATGTTGAATGTAAAGACGACAGAAGGTATCCCTCTTTTCCGTGCCTCCGACAATGCGGTATCCAACACACTCCGGTGTCCCCTGTGGATTCCGTCAAAGTAGCCTATGGCTACTGCCGTTTTTCTGCCGATCGGGCTTAGACTATTTCTTACTTCCATCTGTTTCTGCCTGCAGAATATCACTCTGCCAAACCTTGATTAAATTTCCGTTTTGTATATTCGCCAGCGCTTTAAACTCTTTGTTTACATAAATACGGTACATTTCATCCTCTTTCAGACCATTTTCCGCCCTTGAAGCGGTGAACGGGAAACCGTTCATGAAAAGTCTGATGAGATTTTTATCACGAAGTTCAAGGATCTTCTTTTCCGCAAACAGAGATTCCGGTGACACCAAAAGTTTGTCCAGGGTTCCGTTTTCCGCTGTTTTATCCAGTTCTTCGATGGTGTGGGCTTCGCTGATATCAAAGCCGCAGCCGGTAATTCGGCGCAGAGCAGTCAGATGACATAACGTACCGCATTTTGCAGTGATATCCTCCGCAAGAGTCCGTATGTAGGTCCCTGAAGAACAGCTGACTTTCATTTCAAACACATCTTCTGCGAAATTCAGAAGCTCAATGTCATAAATGCGGATGGGTCTGCTCCGGCGTTCTACCGTTTTCCCCTCTCTTGCAAGTTCATACAGTTTTTTGCCGTTCACCTTTACCGCGCTGTACATCGGCGGAAACTGAAGGCTTTCCCCTTCGAACCCTTTCATAATTTCGCGAAGTTCAGCTTCGCTGGGTCTTATACTGCTTTTTTCCGTTATATTGCCGTCAGCATCTCCGGAATCGGTCTTCTCCCCCATTTTCACAGTGGCAATATAGGCCTTATCCGTATTTTCAAGAATCGGAATCAGCTTTGTGGCTCTTCCCATGAAAACAGGAAGAACCCCTGTCGCCATCGGATCAAGGGTTCCTGAATGTCCTGTTTTTTCTTTTCCGAAATATCTGCTGACAGTCCGGCATGCCTGAAACGATGTGATTCCCTTGGGTTTGTCGAGCACGATGATTCCGTTCATGAGATGCCGAGTTCCTTTTCTATCAGTGAGACAAGAATAACTTTTACGTCAAACGGGGTACCGGAACATTCGCAGCCCGCAGCCCTCTTATGGCCGCCGCCTCCGAGAACGGAGCAGATCGCATTTGCATCGATGCTGTTGGTTCTCACAGAGATCTTCCAGTTTCCGTTTTTCTGTTCGCGGAGGGTCACACCTGCTTCCACGCCTTCAATCCCCCGCGGAATCGAGGCAATTCCTTCAAAATCATTTTCGCTGCAGTGTGCTTCCGCCATCATCTGCTGTGTGATTGTGAGGAAGCAGATGCGTCCGCCGAGCGTGAATTCCATACCGGCCATGGCTCTTCTTTCAAGATCCACCTTGGCACGGGATTTCATTTCAAAGAACTGCCTGTTGATCTCGGCTTCGTCTACACCGAGGTCCTGAAGCCTGGCTGCCAGAAGGTGCGAACCGGATGTGGTATTGCTGTATCTGAAGCAGCCGGTATCTGTCGCAAGCCCTAAATAGATGCAGGAAGCGATATATGTATCCATCTCAACGCCCATGGCGTCGATCACCCTGGCGATGATTTCACAGCAGGATGCCGAATGCTCATCCAGAAGAAGTTCTCTGGCATATCCGGAATTGGACCCGTGATGATCAATGCACATATCCGCCTTTTCGCCGTAGGCTCTGGTCTCATCCGGGAAAAGATTGAGATCCGCAGTGTCAACCGCAAGGATAAACTCCGGTTCAAATTCACAGTCCACGTAAGCTGAAGTAATCAGCGAATAGGACTTCGTAAGATCCCCGATCCATACCGCACGGGCCGTCTTTCCGACCTTCCTCAGGGCTGCCGTTATTGCCAGCGCCGAACCTATGGTATCTCCATCCGGTCTCCGGTGCGAGAGGACAAGGATCCTGTCAGCCATCATAAGACGGCCGGCAGCTTCATCCACATCAATCCTCTTTGTCATTTTTATGAATATCCTTAATAATGCTTTCTATCCTGTTGTAATAATCAACAGAATCATCCGGCACGAATGTAAGTGCCGGGATTTTTCTTACTCTCATCGTGTGTGCAAGTTCGCTCTTAACGTGTCCTTCGGCTCCCTGAAGAACCTTACAGGCTGCAGCGGCGGCTTCCCCGCCGCTGACAGAAGCTATGTAGACCTTTGCATATGCAAGATCTGTAGTTACCTTTACACGCACAACTTCAAGCATCGTATCAAGCCGCGGATCCTTCATACGGTTAATGACCATTGCGATTTCCCGCTGAAAGTCCGCATTAATTCTTTCTGCTCTGTGAGAAGGCATGTTTACTCTCTATACTCCTCTTTGGTATATGCTTCGAATATATCTCCCTCTTTGATATCATTGAACTTTCCAAGAGAAATACCGCATTCAAAGCCCTGATTGACTTCCTTTGCGTCGTCCTTGAATCTCTTGAGCGATGCAATGGTATCGTCATAAATGATGATTCCGTCACGAACAACACGGATAATGCTGTTTCTGGTAATAGAGCCTTTCGTGACATAGCATCCTGCAACCGTGCCGACAGAACTGATCTTGTAGACCTGTCTTACTTCTGCAGAACCAAGGTCGACCTCTCTTACCTTCGGGGCAAGCATGCCCTTAAGAGCCTGCTCGACATCATCGATGGCGTCGTAGATGATTCGGTACATGCGCATTTCAACGCCCTTCTCATCTGCCTGAGCAGAAGCGACTGCATCAGGTCTGACGTTAAATCCGATGATGATTGCACCGGAAGCATCCGCAAGCATGATATCACCTGCGTTGATTCCGCCGACACCCATGTGGATGATGCGTACACGCACCTCATTGTTGGAAAGCTTTTCGAGGGACTGTTTAATTGCTTCGCAGGAGCCCTGAACATCGGCTTTGACAATGATAGGCAGTTCCTTTACCTCGCCCTCTTCGATCTTTCCGAAGAGAGTGTCCAGTGTGACCTTCTTGTAGGAATTATATTTTTCTTCCTGCATCTGAGTACGGCGCTGTTCGGCAAGTTCACGTGCAAGTTTTTCATCCTTGACAGCATTGAACTTATCTCCTGCCTGAGGTACCTCTTCCAGACCTGTGATCTCAACAGGAACCGAAGGTCCTGCTGCTTTCAGACCTCTTCCGTTTTCATCCGCCATCTGTCTTACGCGGCCGACAGCAGTTCCGGCAATAACGATATCTCCGGGATGCAGTGTGCCTTTCTGAACCAGGATAGTTGCGATAGGTCCGCGGCCCTTGTCCAGTCTGGACTCGATGACCGTGCCCTGTGCCGGTTTATTGGGATTTGCCTTGAGTTCCTGGACCTCGGCGACTAGGTTGATATCGTCAAGCAGTTCACTGATTCCAAGGCCTGTTCTGGCAGAGACAGGAACGCAGATGACATCTCCGCCCCACTCTTCGGGTACAAGTCCGTACTCTGTAAGAGCCTGTTTTACTCTCTCCGGGTTCGCTTCCGGCTTATCCATCTTGTTCATGGCAACGATGATCGGTACATTTGCCGCCTTAGCATGATTGATGGCTTCGACTGTCTGGGGCATGATGCCGTCATCCGCTGCAATGACGAGGACTGCAATATCCGTTACTGCAGCTCCGCGTGCACGGATTGCCGTGAATGCTTCATGACCGGGGGTATCGAGGAAGGTAATGTCCTTACCGCCTTTTCTGACCCTGTATGCACCGATGTGCTGCGTGATGCCGCCGGCTTCTCCGGCCTGAACATGGCTCTTTCTGATATAGTCAAGGATTGAGGTCTTGCCGTGGTCGACATGTCCCATGACAACGACAACAGGAGCTCTCTCGACAAGGTCCTCCGGATTATCCTCATCCTTTTCCTCTGTATCGATATTGAGTCTTTCCTCAATGGAAACGTGAACTTCCTTCTCGACCTTTGCGCCGAACTCCTCCGCCACAAGAGAAGCGGTATCGAAGTCGACAACTTCGGAGATGGAGGCCATGACACCAAGTCCCATGAGTTTCTTGATAACTGCGGTTGCAGTCTGCTTCAGTCTGTTTGCAAGTTCGCCGACGGAGATTTCATCCGGAATGGCGATCTTAAGCTGAGCATGACGTGCCTTCTCAAGCTGGAGTCTCTGAAGCTTCTGGGCTTCTGTTTCCTTTTTCTCGTACTTCTGCTTGCCCTTCTGCTGTCTGTTGGTGAACTTCTGCTTGTTGCCCTGCATTACATTCTTGGGGCCGTGTCTTGAGTTCTCCGTCGCGCCCTTCTGGGTTGCAAGGTCGTCAAAGTGTTCATTGTACTTGCTGAGGTCGATATCGACTCCGCTGGTATCAATGACCTTCGAAACTCGGACCTGTTCAACAAACTGGCTGTTGGCATTGCCCTTATTCTCTGCTCTTCTGAGCTGCTTCTGGGCAGATTTCTCAATATCTCTCTTTTCAGCGGGTTTGTTTGCCGGTCTGCTGTTATTCTTGTTCTGCTGCTTGGGCTGGTTGTTCTGATTCGCAGCAGGCTTTGCATTCTGTGCAGATGCAGGCTGGTTTGCACCCTGCGAGTTTCTGTTCTGCTGTACGTTCTTAGCGGCCTGATTATTCTGGCCGTTCTGTCTGAAATTCTGAGAGCCGTTCTTCTGGCCATTATTCTTTGCGCTGTTCTGGCCGTTCTGATTGCCCTGTCTGCTGCCGTTATTCGGTTTTCCCTGGAATTTTCCGTTCTGTGCGTTTTTGCCATTCTGCTGGGAACTGTTATTCTGTTTTCCGCCGTTGTTCTTTGCAGCTGTCTTTTCATCTCTGGAAGGCTCAAAATAACCGGATATCGATGCTATCTGGTTCTTTTCCGTATACGCATTGAAGAAGTAATCCAGTTCCTGCTCGGTAAGAGCTGTGGTGTGCTTTTTTTCTCCTCCGCCAAGAGGCTCAAGCACTGCATTGACATCCTTATTCTGCAGCCCTGTGTCTTTGGCCAAATCACCGAGTTTGTATTTAATGATCATTTACGATCCTCCTGTTTCGCCTCAATTTTCATCCTGACAAGTTTTGCGAAGTTTCTGTCGGTCACCGCTGCAACGCCAAATTTCCACCCAAACTTACCGCTGAATTCTTCCTGTGTTATATCCAGTTCCCTGCACTCTGTTCCGGCTTCACCGCAGAAGTTCATGACGCTGCGTTTTGTCCTTTCGGATGCATCGGACGCCAGCACCACGAGTTCCGCTCCGTCTGCCACGGCATCCTTCGAGGCATCGTAGCCGATCTGCAGTTTTCCTGCGCCTCGCGCCATGGAAAGTGCGGATAATATATCAGCCTTCATTGGCGCCCTCCTCTACCCTGGCGACGAGCTGTTCAAATACCTCGTCGCTGATTTCGGTATCAAGCGCTCTCTGAAGAGCCTTGGACTTCTGAGCTTTCCTCAGACAGGAGGCCTGTCTGCAGATATATGCTCCTCTGCCCGGCTTGCGGCCCGTAAGATCCATGGAGATCTCGCCGGCCGGTGATTTTACAACTCTTACAAGTTCTGTTTTAGGCTTATGTTCACGGCATCCCGTGCACATTCTAAGCGGTATGGTTTTCGGCATTGCGTTTCCTTTCGTGGTTACTCCTCTTCGCCGTAATATCCGCTTTCAGGACGGATATCGATCTTGTAACCGGTGAGTTTTGCAGCGAGTCTTGCATTCTGGCCCTTGTTGCCAATGGCAAGTGACAGCTGATGGTCCGGAACCGTAGCCCTGCATGCTTTTGCTTCTGCATCCGTGATTTCGACTTTGACAACGCTTGCGGGTGAAAGTGCCTCGGCAATGTACTTCTCCGGATCTTCGCTCCAGAGCACGATATCGATCTTTTCGCCGCCAAGTTCGTCTACGATATTGGCGACACGTGTTCCGCGGGGGCCTATGCATGCGCCTCTGGGATCAACGTTGCTGTCCTTGGAATATACCGCAAGCTTAGTTCTCTGACCTGCTTCACGGGCAATTCCCTTGACCTCGACAGTTCCGTCGAAGATCTCAGGGACTTCATTCTCGAAAAGTCTTCTGACAAGGCCTGGGTGTGTGCGGCTGATCAGGATTCTTGGGCCTCTGTCTGTAACTTCAACATCAACGACATAAACCTTGATTGTCTGTCCTTCGGTAAGTACTTCGCCGGGTACCTGTTCACTCTTGGGGAGCACGGCCTCGCTCTTGCCGATAAGAAGAACTGCAGATCCTCTGGAAGGATCGACTCTGTTTACAACCGCTGAAACAAGCTCATCCTGCTTGCTCTGAAGTTCTGAGAACACCTGCATTCTCTCTGCGTCCTTAATGCCCTGTCTGATGACGTGCTTTGCATTGACTGCAGCGATTCTTCCGAACTTCTTTACCTTTACGGGGATGTCGACAAATGCACCGACATGGGTGCGGGAACGATATGTCTGTGCCTCTTCGAGGGTCATCTGTGTATTCGGATCGGTTACCTCTTCCACCACTTCCTTACGGATATAGATCTTGAATCCTTCCGACTCGGGGTCAATCTCGACGAAGATGTTGTCATCTCCGCCGCCGTAGTCACGGCGCACTGCATGAATGATTGCAGCCTTGATTTTTTCTATGAGGTTTTCCTTAGATACACCTTTTTCCTTTGAAAGCAGCTCAAGTGCTTCAAAGAATTCCTTGTTGGTATTGGTTGCTGCCATTTGAATCTTAATTCCTCCCGTTATTTGTCATCATCTGCTTTAACATATGATATTGATTCTCTTTTAAACGTCTTTTCACCGCAGTCTGCAGTAATCGTGACATTTTCCTTACTGAATTCCTTCAGTATACCGTTATAATCTCTGCTTCCGTTTTCGTCCGCCCTGAACAGATGGACAATTACTTCTTTTCCGATATACTTTTCAAACTGTCCGTCCTTGGAGATCTTTCTGCCAAGTCCGGGCGAAGATACCTCGAAGCTGTATGCATCCTGGATGATATCGGCTTCATCGATAAGCGGATCCACATTTCTCGAGACGGTTTCGCAGTCTGTGATGCCTACCCCTTCCGGCTTGTCTATGGTTATGCGGAGGACCATTCCCTGTCCTTCCTTGCCATAAAAGACATCCCAGATCGAGCAGCCGGCCTGTTCCGCAACAGGTTCTGCTATCTGCATGATTTTTTCTGCAATATTTGTTTTCTGTCCAGCCATTGTTACTCCTGTTTTTTCCCTAACATAAACGAAAGAGCGGGTCACCCCACTCTTCCAAACAGCGTATATTCAACAATGTGATAATAGCAGATGCTTCACGAAAAATCAAATATTTGCACAAAAAAAGATTCCGCGTTTCCGCGGAATCTTTTTAAAGCCTTAAGATCTGTTATTTGATCTCTGCGAAGTACTTGATTGTACGTACCATCTGGCTTGTGTAGGAGTTCTCGTTATCATACCAGGAAACAACCTGTACCTGATATGTATCATCATCGATCTTTGCAACCATTGTCTGTGTTGCATCGAAGAGAGAACCATAGCGCATGCCGATAACGTCGGAGGATACGATGAGGGACTCATTGTATCCGAAGGACTCTGTTCCAGCTGCCTTCATTGCTGCATTGACGGATTCCTTTGTGATATCCTTGCCCTTAACAACAGCAACAAGAATTGTTGTGGAACCTGTTGTTACAGGAACACGCTGAGCAGAACCGATGAGCTTGCCGTTGAGTTCAGGAATTACGAGGCCGATTGCCTTTGCAGCGCCTGTGGAGTTAGGAACAATGTTTGCTGCGCCAGCACGTGCACGGCGGAGGTCACCCTTACGCTGAGGTCCATCGAGGATCATCTGGTCGCCTGTGTAAGCATGAACTGTTGTCATGATACCGGAAACGATCGGATAATTGTCGTTGAGAGCCTTTGCCATAGGAGCGAGGCAGTTTGTTGTGCAGGAAGCTGCAGAAATGATTGTGTCCTCTGCTGTGAGGGTCTTGTGGTTAACGTTGTAAACAATTGTGGGAAGATCGTTGCCTGCAGGAGCAGAAATAACAACCTTCTTTGCACCGGCGTTGATGTGAGCCTGTGCCTTTGCCTTTGCTGTATAGAAGCCTGTGCACTCAAGAACGACGTCTACGTCGAGCTTGCCCCAGGGGCAGTTGTTTGCATCTGCTTCCTTGTAGATCTTGATTTCATTGCCATCGACAATGATGGAATCCTCACCAGCTTCAACTGTATGAACTTCCTGGCCGATCTTTCCGCAGAAAGAACCCTGTGCTGTATCATACTTGAGAAGGTGTGCGAGCATTGCGGGGCTTGTAAGGTCGTTGATTGCAACAACTTCATAGCCTTCTGCTTCGTACATCTGGCGGAATGCGAGACGGCCGATACGGCCGAAACCGTTAATAGCTACTCTAACCATTGGTATATATCCTCCATAAAATATTTGATTAATTACCATTGCTATTCTATCAAAATCCTTTTCCTTGTGCAATACGTTTGTGAAAAATGCCGAAATTTCGTATTTCGATTTTACAATTCAAACATTCGCACCAAATCCGAAGGCTCGCCGTATTCTTTCAGCATCTTCAGATAGATCCCTGCACATCCGGCACTGTCGCTTCCTGCCCTGTGCGGGTCCAGATCGATTTTATAGTAGTCACACAGCGTCCCGAGCTTATTGTTCCCTACTTTGTTTTTCAGGTATCTTCTTGCCATTGCCAGCGTATCGCAATATATGATGTTTTCCCTGTAAAGTCCGTATCGGAACATTACTTTCTTAAGGACACCGAGATCAAACCTTGCATTGTGAGCCAGGACCAGTCTCTGTCCGAATGCCTGGTTGATCTCCGGCCAGACCTCATAGAATTCCGGGGCTCCGGAGACCATGTCCGGCGTGATTCCGTGCACTGAAATACAGAAATTATCGAAATAAGTATCCGGATTGATCCTTATTTCCCTGCTTTCTGCCGCTTTTCCCTGAATGATCTCCGTTATACCGATGGAACAGATGGCATTCCCGCAGCAGTTCGGCGTCTCCACATCAAAGGCCACCGCATTATAATACATATTAGTATCGATATGAAGAATTTCCATTTTTACCGTGCCCCGTTTCTAACTCGGTTGACTGACGACGCGTTTTTTACTATAATTCAATATTATCCGATCATTATGGAGATGTACTCAAGTGGTCGAAGAGGCGTGACTCGAAATCTCGTAGAGCGTTTATAGCGCTGCGTGGGTCCAAATCCCACCATCTCCGCCAAAGTCCGGGCTTGTCCCGGACTTTTTTGTTCCGAAATTCGTTCCGTCTGCTTTTATCATTATATCTTCTGCCGGGACGGATGTTCCACGTGGAACATCCAATTCTTTATTTGCTTTTTCATTTCGTTGCCTTTTGCTTGTCTTTGAGATATCATTTAATAGACAAACATCAAATATTGTTCCACGTGGAACATTTCGAGAGAAATCATGGGTAAAATTATAGCAGTTACAAACCAAAAAGGCGGTGTGGGAAAGACTACGACCGCCGTCAATCTTGCAGCCGCGCTCGGTGCCCAGGGTAAGGAAGTTCTGCTTGTCGATATTGACCCGCAGGGAAATGCAACCAGCGGGATGGGAATAAACAAAAGAAGTATTCTGAATTCAAGCTATCATCTCATCATAGGGACAAGACACCTTGAAGACTGTACCGTAAAAACGCACTTCGCCGGTGTCTCGGTCGTACCTTCCAACTTGAACCTTGCCGGTTCGGAACTGGAACTCGTCGGCCTCGAAAGAAGAGAGTTCCGGCTGAGAGATGCTCTGCTTCAGCAGAAACGGTATTATGACTACATACTTATCGACTGTCCCCCATCACTCGGACTGCTGACTCTGAACGGGCTGAACTGTGCAAACACTGTGCTGATTCCGATCCAGTGCGAATACTACGCACTGGAAGGACTGTCTCAGCTTATGAGCAGCGTAAAAGCCGTCAAAAAGCTGTACAACCCGACAATAGGAATCGAGGGCGTGCTCGTTACAATGTATGACTCCAGGCTCAATCTGACGAATCAGGTTGTGGAGGAAGTTAAGCGTTTCTTCCCCAACAAAGTCTTCACCACGGTGATCCCGAGAAATGTAAGACTTTCGGAAGCCCCGAGCTTCGGGAAGCCGATAAAGTATTACGATGCTTCGTCTAAAGGCGCAAAAGCATATGACGAGCTCGCAGCCGAAATAATCAGAAATAACCAGAAAGGATAAGGGCAATGGCAAAACCGAAAGGCGGATTAGGCAGAGGTCTGGATGCGCTGTTCGAGGACAACTCCCAGCCTGAATCCAGCACATCCGAACTGAACTGGGAAGAAATAAAGCCGGACCCGACGCAGCCCAGGAAAGATTTCCAGGAAGATTCACTGAACGAACTGGCCTCGTCCATCAAGGAACATGGTATTCTTCAGCCTCTGCTCGTAAGACCTGCCGGAGACGGAATCTATATGATCGTGGCAGGAGAACGAAGATGGCGTGCCGCAAAACTCGCAGGACTTGCTAAAGTCCCTGTAGTCATAAAGGAAATGACCGATCAGGAAGCGATGAGCAATGCCCTGATCGAAAACCTGCAGCGCGAAGATCTGAATCCGGTGGAAGAAGCAGAAGGATACAAGCAGCTTGCGGATGCGACGGGAATGACCCAGGAGCAGATTGCAAGATCTGTCGGAAAATCAAGATCTTCAGTCACAAACTCCATGAGAATCCTTTCCCTGCCGGAAGAAGTAATCAAACTCGTGAAAGACGGTTCCCTGTCATCCGGACATGCCAAGGCAATCCTCGGCATAGCCGATAACGAATCAAGGATTGCTGCCGCCAAAACAATCGCAGAGAAAGGTCTCTCCGTAAGAGAAGCTGAAAAGATTTCCCAGAAAGCGTCTCAGCAGCCTTCACTGCCGAAACAGCCCAAAAAGAAAGATCCTTCCGCCGAAGAGGTGGAACTGGCACTGCGCAATGCGCTGGGTGTCGAAGTCAGAGTATCAGGAAAAAACGGAAAAGGCACTCTGACATTAAACTATTATTCAAAAGAACAGTTATATGAATTTGCAAACAAACTTGGAGGAAATAATAAATGATAGACATTAAACTGTTGCGAACAAATCCGGATCTTGTCCGCGAAAACATCAAGAAGAAATTTCAGGACGAAAAACTGGTACTTGTTGATGAAGTACTCGATCTTGACGGTCAGTACAGAACTGCACGTGCAAGAGCCGATGAGCTCAGAAGCCTGCGCAACTCGACAAGCAAAAAGATCGGTCAGCTGATGGGCCAGGGCAAAAAGGATGAAGCCGAAGAGGTCAAAAAGCAGGTCGGCGAAATCAACAATGAACTTGCTTATCTCGAAGTAAAGGAAGAGGAACTTCAGGGCGAAATCACAAAGCGCATGATGGTTATTCCTCAGATCATCGACCCTTCCGTACCGATCGGCAAAGATGACAGCGAAAACGTCGAAATTGAACGTTTCGGCGATCCGAAGGTACCGGACTACGAAGTCCCCTATCACATCGACATCATGGAAAGACTGAACGGCATCGATCTCGATTCCGCCAGAAGAACCTCCGGAAACGGTTTCTACTATCTTAAGGGCGATATCGCAAGACTGCATTCTTCCATCCTCAGCTATGCAAGAGACTTCATGATCAATAAGGGCTTTACCTACTATATTCCTCCTTATATGATTCACGGCAACGTCGTCAAAGGCGTCATGAGCTTCAAGGAAATGGAAAACATGATGTATAAGATCGAGGGCGAGGATCTCTACCTCATCGGAACATCTGAGCATTCCATGATCGGAAAGTTCATTGATACCATTCTCAGCAAATCCGATCTTCCCCAGACCATGACCAGCTTCAGCCCCTGCTTCAGAAAAGAGGTCGGAGCTCATGGCATCGAGGAAAGGGGCGTATACAGAATTCATCAGTTTGAAAAGCAGGAGATGGTTGTCATCTGCGAGCCCGAAGACAGCATGATGTGGTACGACAAGCTCTGGCAGAACACCGTTGAGTTCTTCCGTTCCATGGATATTCCTGTCAGAACACTCGAGTGCTGCTCCGGCGACCTTGCAGACCTTAAGGTAAAGAGCTGCGACGTAGAAGCATGGAGCCCCAGACAGAAGAAGTATTTCGAAGTCGGAAGCTGCTCCAACCTCGGTGATGCACAGGCCAGAAGACTTCAGATCAGAGTCAAAGGCGATAAGGGTACCTATCTCCCCCACACTCTCAACAACACCTGCGTTGCACCGCCCCGTATGCTTATTGCCTTCCTCGAGAACAATCTCCAGGCAGACGGTTCCATCAGAATTCCTGAGCCTCTCAGACCTTACATGGGCGGCATGGAAAAGATCGGCTGATTCGGCTGATATTACTCCGGGAGGGCACCGAAAAGTGCCCTCCTTTTTTCATGAAAGAACGTGCTAATTTATTGAATACATTTTGAAATTTCACATTGACATACGGTAAGGGATTATATATAATAATTCATGCACTAAAGCAAATACATGGCGGAATAGCTCAGTTGGCTAGAGCACTCGGTTCATACCCGGGGTGTCGTTGGTTCGAATCCTACTTCCGCTACCAGGCTCGGTGGTCAAACGGTTAAGACACCGCCCTTTCACGGCAGTAATACGAGTTCGATTCTCGTCCGAGTCACCATAAACCCGAATCTTATGATTCGGGTTTATTCTTTATATCTGGAAATTAAAGGAGATCACCATGGGAAAACAGAAGATTCTTTTTGTCAGCCACTGTATTCTTAACATTTCCTCCAAGGTCGTAATGTGGGATTACGACGATATGAAAGCAGAAGAAGATCTGAGAAGAAAATTCCTGCTGAAAGCAATCGAGGAAGGAATACAGCTTGTTCAGCTTCCCTGCCCCGAGTTTACTCTCTACGGCCCGAAACGCTGGGGACATGTCAGCGACCAGTTTGATAATGTTTTCTTCAGAAATCACTGCAGAAAGGGACTGGAGCCCATTCTGGATCAGCTGGAAGAATATCTTTCGTGCCCTGACAGGTACGAAGTACTGGGATTTGCCGGCATCGACGGAAGCCCGAGCTGTGGCGTGGATTACACCTGCGTATCCGACAGATATTTCGGTTCCGTCGGCGGTAGAAATGATCTCGAAGAAATTTTTGCGACCTGTAAAATGGTAAAAAAGAGAGGAATCCTGATTTCCGTTCTTGATGACATGCTTGCGGAACGCGGCCTTTCTCTTCCGATCGTCGGTCTGAATGCTGCAGAACCCGAAAAAATCATGGGATATCTTGGAAAATAACAAAAAGGTTGTATTGTAAATGTTGGGGCGGATAAAAAACTGAAGACATAAAAACA
>R06__coassemble_131_pt1 | contig 28922 bp, 24 predicted proteins | sample R06__metabat2_low_PE_050 | metagenome-assembled genome bin R06 | reverse complement strand
CGCATAGTGCCGTTTCTGAAACTTAAAGCCAAAAATAGAAAACAAAAAGTAGAAAAAACCCATGAAAATACAAAATCTATTTCCGTGGGATTCCTTTTATTCCTCGGTATCGTCCTTCGAGAAGGCCTCAGACTGCAGGGTCTGAAAATCATTCGGCGAGCATCCGTATCTGGCTTTGAAGGATCTGAAAAAACTGGAATAGCTGTTGTAGCCGCAGCTCTGATAGATCTCATTGAGCGGGGCATCCGTATAGAGCAGCTGCCTTGCAAGGGTCATGCGGAGTTTTGTAATGTATTCATGGATCGAGGAGCCGGTCTGCTGCTTGAATACACGGGAAAGGTGGAACTTGCTGACATAGAATTTCTCTTCCAGATCATCAAGAGAGATGTTTTCGGTAAAATGATAGTCGAGATATTCCTTGACCTTGCTGCATATGGAGTCGTCTTCGGGATTCTTGTCGTCTACTGCGGCATATCTCGAAAGCTGAACGAGAATGTAGGCGATCAGCGAGCTCTGCATGAGTTTGGCATGGGGATAGTTGAAGACAGATTCATCGGCGGCGTTCTGGGCGTACAGCAGCAGCGGTCCGCTCTTGTTGACGGGAAGACGCATGACGTGCTGTGTTTTCCCGTCCTTGTCCTTTATATTGAAAATGTTCAGAAGCGAGGCGGATGGGTCAATCCGGCGGATATATTCTTCCGAAACCCAGATGACGGAACGGATGTAGGGTTCTCCGGAACGGATGATGGGGTTGTGCGGGTGTTCCTTCGGAAGAAGGACGATATCTCCCGGCTGAAGCACATAGGACTGATCGTCGATCTCATAGGTTACATTTCCCTTGTGAAAGAACAGGATCTCGTAAAAATTATGCCTGTGCCTGGCGACGAGCCTGCCGTTCATGTCCGCATAGTTGAACGCCTCAAAATCGGTCGAGTGCATATACTGTCTGGTCTCGAATTCCTGTATATTTGGCATATGAATGTTACCGGCTTTCCGCAGAGTGCTTATCCTATAGCAAGAAATGCAAATCTATTGGTGTTAATATCAACATTTTAAATTGTGAATAAGTATAAAATAAAATCGGATAAAAGGCAAATGTTGTTTAAAATATATAAAACCGTCCTATTTTTACAGTTTCTGATGTAAAATATGAATATCTCATAATGCAATGCGTAAATGCACATGGGACGGAAATGACACAAAGGAGACATCAGCATGGCTTTTATGGACAAGGAATTTCTGCTGGATACCGAGACCGCAAAGGTGCTGTTTCACGATTACGCGGAGGGGATGCCGATCTACGATTTCCACAATCATCTTTCCGTAGACGAGATCTCATCCGACCGCAAATATGCCAACATCACAGAACTGTGGCTTGAGGCCGACCACTACAAGTGGCGTGTCATGAGAGCGGCGGGCGTCGATGAAAAATACATCACCGGCAATGCGGACCCCAGGGAAAAGTTCCGTAAATTTGCGGAGGTCGTCGAGAGGCTTCCCGGAAGCCCGGTTTATATCTGGGTCCACATAGAACTTCAGAGATATTTCGATATTTATGAACCTCTCACCCACAGGAATGCGGATGAGATCTACGATAAAACGGAAAAGATCCTCGCGGATGATTCCATGTCTGCCCAGAAACTTCTCGAAAGAGTCAATGCGAAAGTGCTCTGCACGGTCGAGGACCCCTATTCCGACATCAGCAGACATGAAAAATTCAATTCCGAAGGACACAGCTTCGTCATCCTGCCGTCCTACCGTCCCGACAAGATACTCTATGCCGAGAAGAAGGATTTTGCGGACCAGCTTCGCAGGATGGGCAGCGCCTACGGAAAAGAAATCAGGAATACCGCCGATCTGAAAGCGGTCCTTTCCGAATCTGTAAAGAAATTTGCGGAAGCCGGATGCGTCAATGCCGACCACGGATTTACCGTATTCGGATATACCGATGAGAAACCCTGCATCGATGTCGTCGAAAAGGCGATGGCAGGCGAAAGCTACAGCCAGGAGGATATCTACAGATACCAGTCCGACCTGATGAGACACCTCGTTGCGGAATATTATGACGCTGGATTTGTCATGATGCTCCATCTGGAACCGATGAGAAACGACAACACGGCTCTGTTCAAACAGGTGGGGCCGGATGCCGGCGGAGACAGCATAGCGAGCATCACCGATATCTCGAAGCTCAGGGCGTTCCTCGATTACGCCAACAGCCTCGGAAAGCTTCCTAAGACGATCCTCTTCAACCTGAACCCGATCAGCAATACCGCTTTCTCCACTCTGTGCGTATCCTTCTGCGGACGCGAACCCGGATATGTGCAGCTCGGAAGCGGCTGGTGGTTCAACGATACGATGAGAGGCATGTCCAATCAGCTGGATGAACTGATGGAAACAGGACTTCTCAGTTCCTTTGTCGGCATGCTCACCGACTCGAGATCCCTTACTTCCTTCGGAAGACACGAATACTTCAGAAGGATCCTCTGCCGCAAACTCGGCAGACTTGTGGAAAACGGCGAATATCCGCAGGATTATGAAGCACTTGGTTCGATCGTAAAGGACATCTGCTACAGAAACGCCTGCTCTTATTTCAAAAAATAAACGGAGGAAATCAAACATGGAAATGACATTCAGATGGTACGGCTCCAAATGGGATACTGTCACGCTTCAGCAGATAAGACAGATCCCCGGCATGAAGGGCGTCATCACGACTCTTTATGACACAACACCCGTAGAGGTCTGGCCCAGAGAAAGGATCCATGCCCTCAAGGAAGAAGTTGAGGCAGCGGGTCTGACGATCTCCGGCATCGAGAGCGTCAACGTCGCTGACGAGATCAAGTACGCCGGTCCGGAAAGAGACAGACTGATCGACAACTACATCCAGACCCTGGAGAACCTCGGCCTTGAAGACATCCATATGGTATGCTACAATTTTATGCCAGTGTTCGACTGGACAAGAACAGAGCTCGCCCGTGTGCTGCCTGATGGTTCAACAGGCCTTGCCTATACTCAGGCTGCAGTGGATGCACTCGATCCCGAAAAAATGTTTGAGTCCATCAGCGGCGATATGAACGGCGCGGTCATGCCGGGCTGGGAACCTGAAAGAATGGCAAAGATCAAGGAACTGTTCGCACATTACAAGAATGTCGACAGCGAGCAGCTTTTTGCCAACCTCAAGTATTTCCTTGAGAGAATCATGCCCGTCTGCAACAAGTATGACATCTATATGGCCATTCATCCGGATGATCCGGCATGGCCGATCTTCGGACTTCCCAGAATCATCATCAACAAGGAGAACATTCTCCGCCTGATGAAGATGGTGGATGATCCGCACAACGGTGTCACATTCTGCTCCGGTTCCTATGGCACGAGCCTGAAGAACGATCTTCCCGATATGATCAGAAGTCTGAAGGGAAGAATTCATTTCGCCCATGTGAGAAACCTCAAGTTCATTTCTCAGGAGAATTTCCAGGAAGCACCGCATCTTTCCAGCGAAGGCTCGTTTGACATGTATGAGATCGTAAAGGCTCTTTACGATATCGGATTCGACGGGCCCATCCGTCCCGACCATGGCCGCATGATCTGGGGCGAGAAGGCAATGCCGGGTTACGGTCTGTATGACAGAGCACTTGGCGCAACATACATCAACGGTCTCTGGGAAGCAATAGACAAGGCACATAAGAGAGGCTTATAAGGAGTAAAAAATGACAAGCAAAGAAGTTCTGAAAAGACTTGCTGCTTCAGGAGTCGTTCCTGTCGTAGTACTTGAAGATGCTGCAAATGCCGTACCCACTGCGAATGCAATGGTCGCTGGCGGCATTGATGTCATGGAAATCACATTCCGTACAGCAGCTGCAGCGGATTCCATCAAGGCTGTCGCAGAGAACTGCCCCGACATGCTCGTGGGTGCAGGCACAGTCCTTAATCTCGAACAGTGCAAGAAGGCAGTCGAGATGGGTGCAAAGTTCATCGTTATGCCGGGATTCGACGAGGAAGTCGTAAAATACTGCGTCGATAATGACATTGCAGTCACACCCGGATGCGTAACACCTACCGAGATCATGGCGGCAAAGAAACTCGGTCTTAATGTCGTCAAGTTCTTCCCCGCAAATGTATACGGCGGAATTTCTGCCATGAAGGCGCTTTCCGGACCGTTCGTCGGACTCAAGTTCATCCCGACAGGCGGAGTCAATGCAGACAACCTCGGCGAGTACATTTCCGCTCCTTTTGTATTTGCAGTCGGCGGAAGCTGGGTATGCAACAAGAAGGATATCGCCGCCGGAAACTTTGAGAAGATTACTGCTCTCTGCAAGGAAGCAAGACAGAAGGCTCTCGGATTCGAAGTCGCACATATGGGAATCAATGCCGAGAATGCCGAAGAGGCCGATCAGGTATGTGACGCCTTCACAGCAGCTTTCGACTTTGCAAAGAAGGCAGGAAACAGCTCCAACTTCTCCACACCTGCCATCGAAGTCATGAAGGGTGCAGGTTTCGGCACAAAGGGACATATTGCAGTCAGAACCAACAAACTTCCTCTTGCCGTTGCAGAACTTGAGAGCAAGGGCTTCCAGTTCAACTATGATTCTGCGAAGTACAAGAACGGTGAAATGACAGTCATTTATCTCAAGGATGAAATCGGCGGATTTGCCATTCATCTTATTCAGAAATAAGGAGATTTGAAAAATGGCAGTACTTACATTCGGTGAGATCATGCTCCGCCTCAAGTCACCGGGACTCGAGAGATTCTTCCAGAGCCCGATGCTCGAAGCAACATTCGGCGGCGGCGAAGCCAATGTCGCTGTTTCTCTTGCCAACTACGGAATGGACGCAGAGTTCTGCTCCGTCATCTCGGATAACGATATCGGCAATGCATGCATCGCCGAGCTCCGCAAGTTCGGTGTCGGAACAAAGAAAATCGTACGTTCCAGCGGACGCATGGGCATCTATTATCTGGAGACCGGTGCAAACCAGCGCCCCAGCAAGGTTGTTTATGACCGTGCCTACAGTGCAATCGCACTTGCAAAGCCCGGAGATATCGACTGGGACAAGGTGTTTGAAGGAATCGACTGGTTCCATATTACCGGAATCACGCCTGCAATCAGCGAAAGCGCAATGGAACTTTCTCTCGAATCCGTAAAGAAGGCTAAGGAGAAGGGAATCACCGTATCCTGCGACCTGAACTACAGAAAGAACCTCTGGAAATACGGCAAGAAGGCAAGCGAAGTCATGTCCGAGATCGCAAAATATGTCGACGTGGCCATTGCCAATGAGGAAGATGTTCAGAAGTCCCTCGGAATCACCGTTGACGTCAACGTGGAATCCGGAGAACTCGACAGAAACAAATACCGTGAACTCGGAAACAAGGTGCTTGCACAGTATCCCGATATGAAGATGATTGCCATCACACTCCGTGAGAGCCACAGCGCTGACTGGAACGGATGGGCAGCATGCCTCAACGACGGCAAGAACTTCTATGTTTCCAAGAAGTATGAGATCCGCGATATCGTCGACCGTGTCGGCGGCGGTGACAGCTTCGGCGGCGGTCTGATCTACGGCCTCAACCATTATGAGGACAAGCAGCAGGCACTCGAATTCGCAGTTGCAGCTTCCTGCCTGAAGCACTCCATCATCGGAGACTTCAACAGGGTAACGGCACCTGAAGTCGAGAAACTCATGAGCGGCGACGGCACCGGCCGTGTTCAGAGATAAGCACCATGAATAACAGTAAGCAGCAGGCGAAAACCGGCTGCTTATTTTTTGTTCCGTTGTTGTATACAACAAAGCGGGAATTTTCTTTCAAATTGCATAAAACACTGCTGAATACCACTGCAAATGTATCCAAATTATGTAGTTTGCACAAATCTTTCCGCAAAATACGGCATTTGATACAATGGAAAAACGGGGCGGGGCAGTTTTATAATTAATGCAAGGATTCAAATTTATGGAGGTTACCTATGACTAATTATCTTGATGAAGCGGTCAAGAACGGTCTTTATGAGCACATCGATGCTTATGAAGACGAGATGGTTGATGAGATCACCAAGCTTGTCGCTATTCCCAGCCTTGCAGACTATGACACCGAATTCGGCTTCAAACTCAGCAAGGATATAATCAAGTGCCTCGATTACGCACTTGAACTTTCCAGAAGACTCGGATTTAAGACATATAAGGACCCGGACAACAGATTCGGATGGGCAGAAGTCGGTGAGGGCAAGAAGCTCTGCACAGTCTTCATGCACCTTGACGTTGTTCCTGTCGACGACAGATGGACCAGAGATCCCTGGATCGTTTCCAGAGACGGAGATTATATCTTCGGACGCGGAACCATTGACAACAAAGGACCTGCAGTTTCCGTCATGTATGCTCTCAAGTCCTGCTGCGACTACAGCGTGAAGTGGCCCTGCAGAGTAAGAATCTATTTCGGAACCAATGAGGAGCTTGGAAGCGCAGACGTTCAGCAGTACATCAGAGAGCAGGGCGCACCTGATCTCGCATTCGTCCCGGATTCCCAGTTCCCGCTTTCCTACAGCGAGCTCAACGGAACCTTCTTTGAACTCAGAAAGTTCTATCATCCCGAGAAGGTCGTTTCTCCTCTTCAGCTCACATCCATCGAGCATGAGGACCATGCCAACGGCATTGCATCCTGGGCAAAGTGCGTTCTTACCGCTGATACGGAGAAGCTTGCACAGGAAACAGCTGAGAAGTGCAACAAGTTCGCAGCTGAAAAGAACATGAAGATGTCCGCAGTCGCAGAGGGCAAGGAAGTCAAGATCGACTCCAAGGGTGTTGTCGCATATCACTGGAACGAGCCCTGGACAGGCGTTAACGCCACAATGCAGATCGTATGCTTCCTCGATACCGTTTCTCTCGGCAAAGAACCCGATACACTGATCCACTTTGTCGCTTCCAAGATCGGCATGGATACAGACGGCAAGGGCCTCGGCATCGATACAAAGCAGGAAACAGCAGAACTCTGCCTCGGCGTTCAGACAATGACCCTCGATGAGTTCGGCCTCGGATTCGGCATCGACATTCTCTTCCCGGCAGAAGTCAGAAACGAAGTCATTTACAACGTTGTCTTCAGACAGGTAAGACCTCTTGACATCGAAGTCATTGTCAAGAGCATGTCCCCTGGATTTGTTCTCGATAAGGAAATGCCTCTTCTTAAGGCTCTCTACAAGAGCTACTGCGAAGTCACAGGCAACAACGATCCGATCAAAGTCTGCGGCGGAACATATGCAAAGCACGTACCGAAGGCTGTTCCTTTCGGAGCGATTTTCGGACCGGAACAGGATATCTGCCATACACCGGATGAACACATCCGCATCAAGACAGAACTCATGGTCTGGACAAAGATCTTTGCTAACGCATTCCTCAGAATTGCCGATCACATCGACGAGATGTAATGATTCAGATATCCCCGCTCATAAGGCGGGGATATCTTTTAAGGAGAAAAAATGTCGGATTATCTCAGATTAGCGGAAGAGAAAAAAATCTACGAGTTCGCGGATACACTGGAAGAACAGATCATCCGTGATACAGCGAGACTTGTTGAGATTCCCAGTCTTCCCGAGTATATAACCGAAGACGGCATGCCTTACGGGCCGGAAATATCCAGATGCCTCGATGAAGCACTAGCCATGTCCGAAAAAATGGGCTTCCGGACCCACAATGAAGAGGGAAAGTACGGCTGGGCGGAAACAGGAGAAGGAGACAAGCTTCTCTGCATTTTCATGCACCTGGATGTGGTCAAGGTCGGAGACGGCTGGACACGAGAGCCCTTTAAGCTGACCAGGGAAGGAGATATGCTTTACGGAAGGGGAGTCCTTGATGACAAGGCTCCGACCATCTGCATTCTTCATGCCCTGAAGACCTGCTGTGACCTCGGCGTAAAGTGGCCCTGCAGGGTGAGGGTCTGGTTCGGCACCAATGAAGAGAGCGGAAAAGTGGACATTCAGATGTATCTCAAGAAATATGGTGTCCCGGACTATTCCTTCATCCCCGATTCCCAGTTCCCGCTTTCCTACAGTGAACTCTCCGGGACTGGTTTTGAACTCAGAAAGGTCTTCCATCCGGAAAAGGAGCAGGGAAAGTACAGACTGGTATCTTTTGAGAACAAGATCCATCCAAACATTGTCGCCGTACATGCATCCTGTTCCGTACAGACAGGCTCTGAAGCCGAGGCGGCCGAACTGGTTTCCGAAGCGGAAAGATATGCGGCGGAAAACGGGTTCCGGTTTACAGCTGAAAGCAGCGGCAGCGAGGTGCACATTGCTTCTGAAGGAAAGATGGCGGAAAGGTGGAATGAGCCCTGGACCGGCGTCAACGGACTGGCACAGCTTGCCATGTTCCTTGCAGAACTGGATCTCGGTGAGAATGTGAACTCTGTCATGAGATTTGTTGCCGGGAAGATCGGAACGGACACGGACGGAAAGAAACTCGGCGTGGATTATGTTTCTGAAACCGCTTCTCTCAGCATGACGGTGAAAAGTGTCCGCTACGACGATTTCGGGCTTGGTTTCGGTCTCTATTTCATCTTCCCCGCGGAACTGAAGGATGAGAACCTGTATCTCACTATGCTGAGATATGCCAGAAAAAACGGGTTTGAAATCATCGCTCAGACAATGGCTGCCGGATTTGTCCGCGACAGGAACATGCCGCTGCTGAAGGTGCTTTACAAGAGTTACTGCGAAGTTACCGGAAAGAACGACCCGATCAAGGTGTGCGGCGGAACCTATGCGAAATTTGTTCCGAATTCGATCCCCTTCGGTGTCATATTCGGCCCGGAGCAGGATATCTGCCATTCTCCCGACGAGCACATCCGCGTAAAATCGGAGCTGATGGTATGGGTCAAGATCTACATCAATGCCCTCCTCAGATTTGCGGATTCATTCGAAGAACTTTGATACAGAAAAGGACGTCCTTTTGGACGTCCTTTTTGTTCATATTCTGTTTTCTGAAGAATACAGTGCGTTGATCGTCGCTTCCCAGGATGCTGCCAGATGTGCTTCCATATCGGCGGCTGCCTTTTCATAGTTTTCGCAGAGCAGGGAGTTGATGATCTTCATATGTTCGTCTGCTGTCGAGCGGAGTCTTTCGGCGCTTGCTTCTCCGGTCATGATCCTGATTCGCTGGTTCTGGTCATAGACGTTTCTGAGCGTTTCGTCGATATACATGTTGCGGTTGACCGAGATGATCAGTTGGTGCAGGTCGCTGTCCGCGCTGTACTGGTCTCTTTTTCCGGCTGCCTTCGCTTTTTCCTGGACTTTTTTCACCTGGACAAGGGCAAGCTTGTCGATGAGGATGCCGTATTTTCTGATAATGTAGGGCTCAAATATGAGTCTGATCTCGAAGACATTTCTGACGATATCCGCAGAAAGTTCCTGTACCTGGGTTCCCTTTTTCGGTATCACAGTGACGAGCATTTCCCTTTCAAGAGCACTGAGCGCTTCCCTGATCGGGGTTCTGCTGATGCCGAGTTCCTGACTCAGGGAAATCTCGTTCAGCATCTGTTCCGGCTTGTATTCGCAGCTGAGGATCCTGGATTTGATGATATTGTATGCACTGTCTTTGAGAGAATTGCCCATGTTTTCACCTGTAAGTCCTATTGTAATATTGGCTATAATCTTATCTTATTGCGGCAGCTTTTGTCAAAAATAACGAAGTTCTGATGTATACAAAAACAAAATCAAAAGGGGGATAACAGGAGAAAAAAGGCTCTAATTTTGGGTGAAATTCACCTTTTCGTTGAACTGTATAGTGTCAAATGTATACAAAATGTAAGAAATGTTTTGTGTTTGTGCACAAGAGAAGAGGCCGCCTTTAGGGGAAAACAACGAATTTATTTCTCCTTATTGAAAATTATGGCATCTTTGTATTAAGATATGTAGCACAACAAGGAATTGTTGTATACATTTACCAAAAGGTAACATCAAAGGAGAAAAAAATGAAAAAGTTATTTGCTTTGATGCTTGTCCTCGTTCTTGCTTTCACACTTGTCGCATGCGGTAATACAGAAGATACCGACGGCGAAACAACTGAGGAAGAAGTCGAAGAAGAAGCATTCCTCGAGGCTGGAGACATCATCGGTGTTTCTCTTAACAGCCAGAGCTCAGAGCGTTGGCAGCGCGACTCAAAGACTCTTACAGAGGCTATTGAGGGCGCAGGCTACGAGTGCATGATGCAGTTCAACGAGAACGATGCATCTACACAGGCAACACAGATCCTCAACATGGTAACAGCTGGCGCAAAGGTCATCATCGTATGCCCCTATGACGCTGGTGCTCTTACATCCGTCCTCACAGAGGCACGTGCTGCAGGAGTTGTTATCATCAACTATGACCTCGCTGTCACAGGTACAGACCAGGTTGACTACTTCGTCGGTTATGATAACCGCCAGGTAGGTTATGTCCAGGCTGATGCAATCATCGAGGCTCTTGACCTTGACAATGCAACAGCAGACGATCCCAAGTACATCGAAATGTTCGCAGGCGACCTTAAGGAAGCAAACTGCTGGTACTATTTCGACAATGCTATGGAGCGCCTCCAGCCCTACTTTGATTCCGGTGTTCTCGTATGCGCATCCGGCGAAACAGACATCAACGTCTGCACATGCGTTGACTGGGATCTTGAGCAGCTCGTCACAAAGCTCAATGCACGTATGACAGGTTACTATTCAGACGGCAAGCACCTCGATGCAGTTCTCTGCCCCTCTGACTACTATGTATCTCCTGTTTCTACATGCCTCCAGGATTATGGCTACGGCACAGCAGACTGCCCGATGGCTTACATCACCGGCAATGACTGCTATGCTTCTACCTGCAAGCTCATCATGAATGATCTTGCTGGTATGACAGTTCTCAAGGATACAACATACCTCTCCGATGCCTGCATGGAGATCATTGAAGACGTCGCAGAAGGCAAGGAAGTTTCAGGCCTTGAGGAGTATCAGCCTTCTGATGACTATGACTTCGTACTTCAGGCAAAGTTCGTCGAGATGTACGCAGTTGATAAGTCCAACCTCCAGGAGCTCGTTATTGATTCCGGCTTCTATACAGAAGAAGAAATCAACAACTCCAGCGCAGAAGACTAATCTGTAAAGCAAAAACAACACAGTCGCCTGGGCTTCCACCCAGGCGACTGCCACTTAAAGGGTAAAATAATGGCAGAATATATACTGGAAATGAAGGACATCGTCAAGAAATTCTCCGGCGTCAAGGCTTTGGACGGTGTTAATCTTCAGGTCAAAAAGGGTGAGATTCACGCAATCGTCGGTGAAAACGGCGCTGGCAAATCCACTCTTATGAATATTCTCAGCGGTACGTATCCTTATGGATCGTATGAAGGATCTATCCTGTTTGACGGACAGGAGTGCCAGTTTAAGGAAATCAAGGACAGTGAGAAAAAGGGTATTGTCATTATCCGTCAGGAACTTGCAATGATCCCCAAGCTCACAGTCGCAGAGAACCTGTTCCTTGGAAACGAGAGAGCCAAGCACGGCATCATCTCCTGGAACAGAACAACATATGAGGCCAAGAAGTATCTTGAGCGCGTGGGGTTCAAATATTCCCCCGAAAGTTACGTTAAAGATATCAGCACAGGCCCCCAGCAGCTTCTTGAAATTGCAAAGGCTCTGGCTAAGGACTGCAGGCTGTTAATTCTTGATGAACCTACAGCATCACTGCCTGAAAGCGATTCGACCCATCTTCTCAATCTTCTCAAGGAACTTCAGAAAGAGGGTCTCACAAGCATCATCATTTCTCATAAGCTCAATGAGATCTGCTATGTCGCTGACAGGATTACGGTCATCAGAGACGGCAAGACCGTCGCATATATGAATGAGGATGAAAAGCCCTTCGACGAAGGCGTCATCGTCAAGCACATGGTCGGCAGACCTATGGAGGACAGATTCCCCCACAAGAATCCCGGCACTGTTACAGATGCAATCGGCTTCGAGGTCAAGGACTGGACGGTGCATCATCCCCAGTACTTTGAGCAGGAAGTCGTAAAGAAGGTTTCCTTCAATGTCCATAAGGGCGAAATCGTCGGAATGTACGGCCTCATGGGTGCAGGACGTACCGAAACAGCTCTTTCGATTTTCGGCAGACAGTACGGCCAGGATATTTCCGGACACATTTACAAAGACGGAAAGGAACTGACACTCAAGCATCCGAAGGAAGCAATTGCACAGGGCATTGCTTACCTGAGTGAGGACCGCAAGGGCCTCGGACTGATCCTGGACGAGGACATCAAGACGAACATCTCCCTCGCTTCTCTTGACAAGATTTCCAAGCATGGAATTCTTAACACCTTTGAAGAGGATAAGCTTGCAAACAAGTACAGAGCAGAAATCAATATCAAGTGCAACTCCATTGCACAGCCCACAAAGAGCCTGTCCGGCGGCAACCAGCAGAAGGTTGCTGTTGCAAAATGGCTTTCTACGGAGGCGGATTTCTATATCTTCGATGAGCCGACCAGAGGTATCGACGTCGGTGCCAAGTATGAGATCTACTGCCTTATGAACAAACTTGCCGAGGAAGGCAAGAGCGTCCTGTTCATTTCTTCGGACCTTGTCGAGATTCTCGGAATGTCCGACAGAATCTATGTCATGAACGAAGGCGAGATCTGCGGACAGATGCCCGGAGAAGGCGCAACCCAGGAAAAAGTCATGGAAATGATCGTTAACCATCAAAAGGGAGAAAATAAATGAAAGAACTGATTAAATCCGTTAAGGAGAACATCGGCCGCTACACCATGATCCTGGTTGCAGCTGCAATCGTCGTTGTTTTCCAGGTCCTCACCAATGGACTTGTTCTCAAGCCCATGAACATCGCAAACCTCATCATTCAGAACTCCTACATCATCATCCTTGCAGTAGGACAGATGATGCTGGTTCTTGCCGGCGGCCTCACAGACCTTTCCGTAGGTATGGTGTGCTGCCTTTCCGGATCTCTCTGCGGTCTTCTTATCATTAAGAACGGCTGGGGAATCCTTCCCGCACTTCTCGTCGCAACTGTCGCTGTCCTTCTTGTCGGTGTCTGGAACGCAGTCCTTGTTGCAAAGATCGGCATTTCCGCATACATTGCCACACTTGCTTCCCAGCTGATCGTCAAAGGTATTACCTACGCCATCATGGAAGGCAAGACTTACACCCTCTTCCCCGAAGCTTTCCTCAACTGGTGCACAGGTTACATTCCTGACTTTTTCAGCGTAAAGGGCCTGCATGTAACATCCATGATCATCGGTGCCATTGCTTCCATCTGCGTTGTCATGCTTGGCGTCAGCAACAGAAAGCAGAAGAAGAGCTACAACGTTGAAGTATCTTCCATCGGCATGTTCATTGCTCAGCAGGCTCTCTACTGCGCATTCATCATGCTCTTCACCTACGCACTTGCTCTCTATCAGGGCTATCCCAAGATCCTTGTCATCGTTGTTGCCATCGTTCTTGCCTACACATTCATTGTCAGCAAGACAACCTTCGGCCGTAAGGTCGTTGCAGTCGGCGGCAACCGTCAGGCAGCAGTTCTCTCCGGTATCAAGGATACGGTCATCATCTTCATCATCTATATCAACTCCGCAATCACAGCAGGTTTCGCAGGAATTGTTTATGCAGCACGTATGAACGCCTGCTCGCTGAACATCGGAACCAGCCTTGAAGCCGACGCTATCAGCGCCTGCTACATCGGCGGCGGTGTCGGAAACGGATCCATCGTCGGTGCCATGATCGGTGCTCTTGTCATCGGTCTTCTCAACAACGGCATGTCTCTGCTCGGACTTGGCTCCGACCTGCAGATGGTCATGAAGGGCATCGTCCTTGTGTTCGCAGTTTCCCTCGATATCTTCCAGTCCAAGAAGTCTGCATAATCCGGTATAAAACCGAATAAGCGGCAGTTCCTCAGTTAACTAAATGAAAGGCCGCATGAAAGTGCGGCCTTTTGTCATTATCAGTCAGGAGTATACAAATGAAAGCAATTCTTATTGAAGACGTCAGAAAAGTCAAAATCATTGAGAAGGAAGAGCCTGTCCGTAAACCCGGAGAAGCACTTCTCAAAATTCTTTACGGCGGAATCTGCGGTTCCGACCTCGGCAGCTACAGAGGAAGCTTTGCTTACTTCGATTATCCCAGAATCCCCGGACACGAGTTTTCTGCAGAAGTCATCGATGTCGATGAGAACGAGTACGGCATCAAGAAGGGCATGATTGTTACCGGCAATCCTTATTTCAACTGCGGCAAGTGCAAGCCCTGCAGATCCGGTCACGTCAACTGCTGCGAGCATAACGAGACACTCGGATGCCAGCGTGACGGTGCATTCAGCACTTATTTCACAATGCCTGTTGAGCGTCTCTATGACGGCAAGGGCGTTTCTCCCGAAGAGCTCGCCTGCATCGAGCCTTTCTGCATCAGCCTCCACGGCGTATCCCGTGCAAATATCCAGCCTGGTGACAAGGTCCTTGTTGTCGGCGCAGGAACCATCGGTGTAAACGCAGCCAAGGCAGCAATGCTCAAGGGCGGCGATGTTACCATCTGCGATGTCGCAGAGAACAAGCTCAAGATCGCACAGGAGAGGATCGGCGTTCCGCACACTATTCTCAACAACGATCCGGCCACGTTTATGGACAAGGTCAAGGCAGCCACGAACGGCGACGGATTTGACGTAACCATCGAGTGTGTCGGACTCCCGTCCACATTCCAGAACTGCATCGACGCAGCATGCTTCGCCGGCAAGATGGTCCTTATCGGCGTAGGCAAGCGCAATCTTGACTTCAACTTCACTCTCATCCAGAAGAAGGAACTCAACGTATACGGTTCCAGAAACTCTCTTAAGGATGACTTCCTCTGGACAATCGACAAGGTAAAGAGCGGCGAACTCGATCTTCATAAGATCGTCACCGATATTTACGATTTCGACAATGCCGCACAGGCATTTAAGGATTTCGACGAGCAGCAGGGCAGCAAGCTCAAGGTTCTCATCAAGTTCTAATCGTTTTCTGTCTTACTGTTTTGGGTGTGATTAAATGACCAGATCATTTCTTCTGATTTGCATTATCGGCTATTTCTCCTATGACTCGATCCTTCTGCTGATCGAACACGGCTGGCCCTTTGAGACGGTTCAGTGGTGCCTGTGCGCGGTAATCGCCGCAACATGGGTACTGGCTGTTCTTCTCGGAAAACGGCTGATCAGGCAGTACAAGGAAGAAAAAGCCGCCAAAAGTGGGAAATCCGCTTCTGAAACTACGGAACTGGATGTTCCCGAGGATGCATTGGAAGAGATTCCGGAAGAAAGCACCGAAGATGAAGCAGAGAATACGGACAGCGAAAAGTCTGAAATTTGACAACGCACCGTCCGAAAAGCTATCATATATCTGTATTGAATGCATGTATTTGGGAAGGCAAATATTTTTGAATAACAGTTTTATACTGGAATAGGTTTTGCCTTCATAGGTTATTTAAGGGCTTTGCCCTTGTGTCCTTGCAGCTGTGCCGGGAATATTCGACCGGGAGAGCTGTCTGAGTACGAAAGAGAAGACCTCAAAAGCAACAAACGCGCGCAAGCGCCGAAACAAATGGGTAACAACTTTACGGCTCACATATGCCGCAGCTCCTGCGGCAGGTTATAAAGTATTATGTGGCCGTGATTACCAGGGGTAGTCACGGCCATACCCATTTTTATGGGAGACAATCAAATGTTCGAATCACTGTTTTTATCACGACGAGACCTTCAGCGAAGACAGAACCTTCAGAAGTACAAAAGCAAGTTTGATATAAGCAAGTTCATCAAAGAGTACTACATCGATGATGACGGATATGCTTATATTTCCGCAAATGTAGATGACATCGACGACATCATTTCGCCGTATTCCGTAAAGGGATATGACTGGATCAATCCGGATTTTGCCGATTATGTCGAGGAAAGCTTCTATTTCATTCCGATTGAGGAAAAAGTAAAGCTTGAAATCTGCGGCGGAAATTTCAGTGATAAACAGAAAGCAAGAATTGAAAAAGTCATTTCGAGCTATTACAGTCTTAAACTCGGAGACAAGGAGCTGGATCTGAACCAGAACAGGAACAGAGTCATTTCCTTTATCGGCATCGGACTGCTGATACTTGGTCTGTATTTTATCTTTTCGCTGTTTGCCGGCGAAACGGTGGCGGCTGAAGTTATCCCGATTTTCTTCTGGACTTTCCTCGAAGGAGGAATGGAACTGGTCATTTATGACCGGAACGACATCATGGAAGCAAAAATGGATGCTGCACAGCTTGCAAATATGAAGATCACTTTCCTCGATGAGGAGGAAGAAGACTGAAAAAAGAATCAGAGCCGCCTGCAGGCGGCTCTTTTCTTTTGTAATCATGTTGGAATCAGTTAACTTCGGATATTTATTGTATAAAGATGTCAAAATTATCTCAGAATGAGAAATTATTATTGTTTTTTCTATCAATTTACTAAAATTTTGCAAGGATTTAAAATTATAAGGCACGATTAGAATTTGGCGGCTTGCCGGAAGAAGTCCGGAATAGATGAAAGCCGCATCGGAGGAAAAATGTTCGGTTTATTGAAGTATCTTGGCAAGTTCAAGAAACATGCCATATATGCTCCTATGCTCGTTGCCCTCGAAGTATTTTTCGACGTCGCGATTCCCATGGTCATGAGCAAGATCATCGACGTGGGTATCAACGGCGAGAATGGTGCCGATATCGGCTACATTCTGAAAATGGGCGGTCTTATGGTCCTGATGTCACTGGCAGCCATGGTCACCGGTGCTCTTTCCGGAAAGGAAGCAGCTACGGCAGGCGCCGGATTTGTAAGAAACCTCAGAGTCGAGGTCTTCACAAAGATCCAGGATTTCTCTTTTAAGAATATTGACCACTTCTCTGTACCTTCTCTTGTTACCCGTCTTACCACAGACATGAGACAGATCAGACTTGCTTTCATGATGATGGTGCGCATGCTTGTCAGAGCACCGCTTCAGCTGATCTTCAGTTTCATCATGGTGGCTATCCTGAATATCAGGCTTGCCGTAGTGTTCGTGGTTGCAATCCCGGTGCTTGCCATCGGCCTTTTCTTCATTTCCTACACAGCGCATCCCAGATTCCAGGTCATGATGGACAAATACGATGCTCTGAATGCTGCCCTTGAAGAAAACCTCATCGGCATCAGGGTCGTCAAGACCTTTGTCAGAGGTGCTTTCGAAAAGAAAAAGTTCGGAGCTTCCAGCGAAGACGTCATGAAGCAGCAGAGATTTGCCGAGAGCATCGTCATTCTCAACCAGCCTTTCTTTGAATTCGTCATGTACATGTGCATGATCGCGGTATCCTGGTTTGGCGGGAAATCGATCATTGCCGGCGAAATGACTGTCGGACAGTTCATGAGCTACATCACATATATCAAGATGATTCTCTTCGGCCTTCTCAATATCTCATTCTGCCTTATGCAGATCATCATGGCACAGGCTTCGGTTACCCGAGTCAATGAGATCATCGATGAGAAGATCGATATCACGGATGACGACGCAGATCCGACCATCAAGGTGGAAGACGGTTCCATCCGTTTCGAAAACGTCAATTTCAAATATGCGGCAGATGCCGAAAAATACGTCCTTTCCGATGTGAACCTCGACATCAAGCCGGGTGAGACCGTCGGTATTCTCGGTTCCACGGGTTCCAGCAAGTCCACGCTGGTCAACCTGATTCCGAGACTTTATGACGTAACAGAAGGAAGAGTTCTTGTCAGCGGACACGATGTCAGGGATTACACTCTGAAAAATCTCCGTGACGGTGTCGCCATGGTTCTCCAGAAGAACGTACTGTTCTCCGGAACCATCGAGGAAAACCTCAAGTGGGGCGATGAGAACGCTACGCGCGAACAGGTGGTAGAGGCCGCAAAGGTAGCACAGGCGGATGATTTCATCATGTCTTTCCCGCAGGGATATGACACCTACATCGAACAGGGCGGCAACAACGTTTCCGGCGGACAGAAACAGAGACTCTGCATTGCAAGAGCTCTTCTCAAGAAACCGAAGATCATCATTCTGGATGACAGCACCAGTGCCGTCGATACCGATACCGACCGCAGGATCCGCGAAGGTCTGCATACCAAGCTCGCCGGCATGACGACGATCATCATTGCACAGCGTGTTGCCTCGGTCATGGATGCGGACAAGATCCTCATCATGGCAGACGGCAGGATCAAGGATATGGGAACTCATGCAGAACTCATGGAAAGAAATCAGGCGTACAGGGAACTGTACAACAGCCAGATGCAGGGGGTTGAATAATGGCACAGAAAAGAAAAGCCGGCCCCAGCAACGTAATGGGCACGTTCAAGATCCTTTTCAGGTATCTTTCAAAGTACAAGGCACTCCTCATACTTGCCTCCTTCTGTATCTTTGTCAGTGCCGCAGCAAGCATTATTTCCAGCTATGTTTTTGAACCTATCATCGATGACTATGTCGTACCTTATATCGGATACGAGAATGTAGACCTGTCCGGATTCTTCAAAATGCTGATGGTTCTCCTCGCGATCTATCTGTCAGGCGTACTTGGTTCTCTCATCAAGTGCAAGTGCATGAGCATCGTGTCCACAGGTATTCTCCGCGACCTGAGAGGTCTTCTCTTCGATCATCTTCAGGATCTTCCCGTAAGATTCTATGATACGAGAACACACGGCGACATCATGACTCATTTCACAAGCGATGTCGACACGATGAGGGAACTTATTTCAGACACGCTTCCCGAAGCATTGAATACCGTGATCCAGGTCACGGGAATTACAGTCATGATGTATGTCCTTGACTGGAGGCTGGCAACGCTCAATGTTGTCATGCTCGGAGTCATCATGTTCACGACGTGGTTCCTCGGAACACACGGCAGAAGCTATTTCAAGATCCTGCAGGAAAGACTTTCCAGCATGCAGGGATATATTGAAGAGACATTCTCCGGTCAGAAGGTCGTCAAGGCCTTCCTCCATGAGGATATCACCAAGAAGGAGTTTACAGACCGCATCGATGCTCTGTTTGACTCCGACGTACAGACAGGTTCTTACTCAAGCATGCTCATGCCTGTCAATATGAACCTCTCCTATTTCGCCTATGCCATGACTGCCTGCATCGGAGGCATCTTCTGTGTCAACGGAACAGCCAACGTCGGAACAGTTGCCTCCCTTCTCCTCTATGCAAGGCAGATTTCAGGACCTATTTCCAGACTTTCCCAGAACTTTAACGGCGTCATGATGTCTCTCGCCGGTGCAGAACGTGTATTCAACATCATCGACAGCCCCGCAGAACCTGACAACGGAAATGTCGTCATGGTCAATGCAACCGAAGACGAAAACGGAAATCTTACCGAGACGGATCACCGCACAGGTGTCTGGGCATGGAAGGATCCCGACAACGGAAACGCCCTGACAAAGGTCCGCGGCGATGTCCGCTTCAAGGATGTCAAGTTCGGCTATGTGGATGACAAGATCGTCCTTGACGGGGTCAGCTTCTATGCAAAGCCCGGTCAGAAGATCGCATTCGTCGGATCCACCGGAGCTGGAAAGACGACCATCACGAACCTGATCACAAGATTCTATGATATCAAGGAAGGCCAGATCACCTACGACGGATTCGACATCAAGAAGCTCAAGCTTTCTTCTCTCAGAAACTCCATCGGCATGGTCCTTCAGGATACTAACCTTTTCAGCGGCACTGTTATGGAAAATATCCGCTACGGCCGGCTTGATGCAACGGATAAGGAATGCATCGAAGCTGCAAAGCTTGCCAACGCCGACAGTTTCATCACAAGACTTCCCCACGGATACAATACCATGCTTACCGCCAACGGAGCCAACCTTTCACAGGGCCAGAGACAGCTTCTCAATATCGCAAGAACAGCTGTTGCACAGCCTCCTGTGCTTGTTTTGGATGAGGCTACCTCTTCCATCGATACCCGCACGGAGCACCTGATCGAAGCCGGCATGGACAAGATCATGCAGGGCAGAACGGTATTCACCATTGCCCACAGACTTTCCACCATCAAGGGTTCCAATGCCATCATGGTCATCGAACACGGCAAGATCATGGAGCGCGGCACCCATGACGAGCTCGTCGCGCAGAAGGGCAGATATTATCAGCTTTACACCGGAAAACTTGAACTGGAATAATCCCGGTAACAATTTTAAAAGGAAAATGCCGTATGGCATTTTCCTTTTTTAAATGGCAACACATTGTTACGAAATCTTGTTATGCCTTAATGAACATCGTAAAATAGATGCGTATGACAGGAGAAAGAGAAAAATGGAAAGCACGATAAAGGATCTTCTTGAAAGAAGAAGCTGCAGAAAGTACAGAAAAGAACAGATCAGAGAAGAGGAACTGGATATCATCCTCAAGGCCGGCACATACGCGCCCAGCGCCAAGAACCTTCAGTCCTCCATTATTGTTGCAGTCCAGAACAGGGAGGATTATGAGACGCTGAGACGTCTCAACGCCGGTTTTACAGGACATGACGGAGATCCGTTTTACGGAGCTCCAACGGTATGCGTCGTGCTTGGAGACCGGAACTGCCGCAACTATGAGAGAGACGGAAGTCTCGTCATCGGAAATATGCTTAATGCGGCGCATGCCTTAGGTATCGGAAGCTGCTGGATCAACCGGGCAGACATGACTTTTGAAACCGAGGAAGGCAGGGCCCTTCTCCGCAAATGGGGAATCGAGGGTGATTATGCCGGTGTCGGAAACGTGATCCTGGGCTACATGGACTGTGAAAATCCGGAACCGAAGCCCAGAAAAGAACATTTCATCTATAAGATCAAATAAAGGAAGGAGCACCGCACATGTCATTTTTCGCGGTAACAAAAGAAGAACTCGGCGGTCAGCAGCCGGACTGTATTCTTGTGACCGGTGATGAATATGTCGACCATCCCTCCTTCGGAATCGCCATCATCGGCCATATCCTCGAAGCGGCCGGATACAGATGTGCTATCATCCCGAGACCCGATGTCCATGACAGACACTGCTTTGAAAAGTTCGGAAGACCGAGAATCGGCTTCTTCGTGAACTCCGGAAACATGGACTCGATGGTGAACAACTATACCGTCACCAAACATAAAAGGAAAAACGATTTCTACGCTCTGAACGGAGAGTACGGCGGAAGGCCGGACTATGCGCTCACCGTTTACTGCAATATGATCAAGGATACCTATCCCGATGTTCCCGTCATTGCGGGCGGCATTGAAGGAAGCCTGAGAAGGCTTGCCCACTACGATTACTGGAGCGACAGCGTAAAACGCTCGGTGCTTCTGGACAGCCGTGCGGATATCGTCTGCTACGGAATGGGTGAGAGGACAGACGTGGAGATCGCGGATGCCCTGGCAAAGGGAACACCGATCAGCGAGATCACCTGGGTAAAGGGCACGGTCTGGAAGTCGGATACGATTCCGGATGGGGCAGAGGTCCTACCTTCCTATGAAGATATCTGCAAGGACAAGAAAAAATACTGCAAGAGTTTCATGAAGCAGTACCACAACTGCGATGCCATCACGGCAAAACAGCTGGCGGAGCCTTATATCCACGATAACTGCTATGTCATCGTCAACAAACCTCAGCCGCCGCTTACGACGGAGGAGTTTGACAGGACCTATGAGCTACCCTACGAGAGAACGTACCACCCGATGTACAGAGACAAGGGCGGCATCCCCGCCGTGGAGGAAGTCCAGTTTTCACTCACCTCCTGCAGAGGATGCTTCGGTGCCTGCAGTTTCTGCGCACTGACCTTCCATCAGGGCAGAACCATTTCCTCAAGGAGCCAGGAATCCCTGCTCAGGGAGGCGGAACTCATCACCAAGCTTCCCGGCTTCAAGGGATACATCAACGATGTCGGCGGTCCTACCGCCAATTTCAGAGCGCCTTCCTGCCAGAAACAGCTCAAGTACGGTGTCTGCCAGAACAGGCAGTGTCTCGGACAGGCTCCCTGCCCGAATCTCCAGGCAGATCATTCCGAGTACATCCAGCTGTTAAGAAAACTGAGAGAAATCCCGAAGGTGAAGAAGGTTTTCATCAGAAGCGGCATCCGCTTTGACTATATCCTTCAGGATCCGCACGGAGACGAATTCATCGACGAACTCTGCCGGTATCATGTCAGCGGTCAGCTCAAGATCGCTCCGGAACATGTATCGGACCATGTTCTTGCGCTCATGGGAAAGCCGAAACATGAGGTATTCGAGAAGTTCGTGTCAAAATACAAGGCAGCCAACAAGAAAATCGGCAAAGAGCAGTATCTTGTCTGCTATTTCATTTCCTCACATCCTGGCTGCACTCTGGACGATGCTATCGAGCTTGCCGAGTTCCTCAGGGATACCAACTCTGCTCCGGAACAGGTGCAGGATTTCTATCCTACGCCCGGTACGCTGTCGACCTGCATGTATTATACGGGCCTTGACCCCAGGACCATGGAGCCGATTTATGTTTCCACGGATCCGAGGGAAAAGGAACTGCAGAGAGCCCTGATCCAGTACAGGCTGCCTAAGAACTACGATAAGGTGAGAGAAGCACTGAGGAAGGCCGGGAGATACGATCTCATCGGAAACGGCCCCAAGTGTCTTGTTCCTGCGGAAGAAAACAGGGACGGGGGCGGCATGAAACGCAGCCCATCGGAAAATCATCACGGCGGAAAGCACGGAAACGGACAGAACCGTTCCGGTAAGAGCGACCGCCCGTTCGGCCACGCTGTCTCAAACGAGAAACACAAGAAATCCATTCTCGTGCCGAACTCAAAGAAGTATAAAAATAAATAAAATAGAGGCCCAAAATGGAAAAAATGACTACCAGGAAGCTGAATCTTTACTGTTCGCTGCTGTTTGCTGCCGGATACGCCATGGCATATGTCGTTTCCGTCTCATTCTCAAGCTACCTGAACCTGGCAGGCTATGCCAATGCAACGATTGCTACTCTTTCCTCCATTACTTCCATCGCGTCCTACATCGTAAAACCCATTGCGGGACAGATCATTGATGCCGGAAAATGCAAAAAAACAGGTTTTGTTCTTTCTGCACTGACTCTGATCTTTTCGGTCATATTCTATGCAGCTCCCACAAAGACCATGCCGATTGCCGTTCTGTATGCTGTATTTGCCATTACATGCTGCGGCAGCATCTCTTTCCTCATGGATTCCTGGATCATCAAGCTGATTCAGCAGAATGAGGGAATGGAATATGCCCGACTGAGAGCATTCGGTTCCCTTTCCTATGCGGTAACGGGACTGATTTTCGGAACGCTCTTCAATCTTTTCGGATATACGGCCAACCTTGTAGTCGTACCTGCCATCATTCTTCTCGAGATCTACATTTACACAAGGCTTCCCGATCCCGAACTGACAGAGGCTTCCAGGCACAAGACCAGAATCCTTGATCACCTTGAGATCTTCAAGGATCCGATGTTCGATATTTTCCTTTTCATCGAGTCCTGCGGCATGTGCGTGCTTTCCGCACTCGACTCCTACATCCCCGTTCTGATTCTGCAGATGGGCGGAACGACCGTTCATTCCGGCATTGCCACCTTTGTCCTTGCCGGAACGGAATTCCTCTGCGGCATGTTCATGTTCTCCAAAGTAGCCGACAAGGTCGGAACTGACAGGACTGTCTGGATGGGACTGATCGGATTTACGGTCAAATGTTTCGCGGTTTCCCTGATGCCTTCTCCTGTTCTCATCATCCTGGCCTGCCTTACCCAGGCAATCTCTTATTGTTTCTTCATGCCGGGCAAGATGAGATACATTCAGGAAAACGTCACGGCGGAAAACGTCGGAACGGCACTTTCGGTTGCCAACCTTGTTCAGGCAGCCTGCAGTGTCCTCATCTTCAATCCGCTTATCGGTTCCTTCTCCAACAGCTACGGAACAGCGGGTATGCTGGAACGGTTCGGCGTTATATCCGCCTGCCTCGGCGTAGCCTTCATCATCGCACTCAGAATCTTCAAGAAGAAAGCCTGAGAAACTGTACAAAAAAGTCCGGCCCATTTTCCGATGGACCGGACTTTTACTGTATATGGGATTATTTCAGAAAATCGAAGCCTTTCCAAACCGGCTCTCCGGAATAGGTGTGGGCTTTTTTCTCCCCGTGAAGGACTTCAAGGACGGCATCCGCGAGAGCCTCCTGCTCCATTTCACCGGGGTATACCACGATCGGGGCGATCCATCCGCATCTGTCCCTGATGCCGTCGATGATGTCGCTGTATCTGCAGAGTCCGCCTGTCAGAAGAATGGCATCGATGTTTCCTTTCAGAACGGCAGACATTTCGCCGATCTGCTTGCAGATCTGGTAGATCATCGTTTTCCATACCATGACGGCCTTGGGATCGCCTTCTTCCACCATCTTATGGACGATCTTGGCATCCGAAGTGCCGAAATAGCTGACGAAACCGCCGGACCTGGAGCATCTCAGTCTCACTTCCTCGAGAGAGTGGCTGTCAATATAGTCGAGCAGGGGAAGAACAGGGATGTATCCGATCCTGGTCGGGGTAAATGCGCCTTCTCCGCCGGAACCGACGTTTCCGTCGATCATTTTTCCGTATTCATGGGCATGGACGGTAATGCCTCCGTCGATATGGGCAACGATGAAACGGCATTCTTCGTAGGTTTTGCCCATTTTCTTTGCATGGAACTTTGCGACAGCCTTCTGATTCAGCGTGTGTGCCTGGGCATTTCTGTAGATGCCCTTGATGCCTGTGAGGCGGGCTTCATCACAGAGTTCATCCACATTCGTCGGGTTCAGGGTGTACATCGGTTTACCGTATTCCGTGCCGAGTTCATAGGCCAGGAGAACACCCAGTTTTGCCGCGTGTTCGCTTCCGCCGACTCCTTTAACTGTATCATCGTACAGACGCCTGTCGATCACCGTAACCCCGGAAGGCTGGGAATAAGCGCTTCCTCCTCTGCCGACAAAAACGTCGATGTCGTCCAGTGTCATGTTGTGTCTCTTCAGAATGTCGACGATGACTTCCTTGCGGAAGGGGACCTGATCGTTGACATGGGGGAACTGAAGAAGTACGGGAGCGTCATGAAAAACGCTTTCCTCGTAAAGGGACTTTTCTTCTTCAAAGACACTGATCTTGGTGGATGTGGAACCCGGATTGATGATAAGTAATTTCATGTTTTTGCTTTCTGTAGTTATTTATTGAATGTTTTTTGAATCTGTTTCAGGACTGCCGGGAGCACTGCGGCGAAGATGACGGCAGTGATGATACCTGACAGAATGCGGAGAATAAGGGAACCGAACACATAAGCGTAGCTGAAATAGCCCCAGATGACGCTGTCCAGCCACATAGCGGCGGTATTGAGGGCCGTCACGGTCAGAGCACTGAGAACCGAGATGAAAACGATCCTGCTCCGGCTGAGACCGAACCCGTTTTTCCTGGCATACCAGCCCACAAGCAGGCCGCTCGCGGCATGGGGCAGGATCCACAGCACGGTGGTAAGAGAGAATCCATAGGTCAGGAGCTGATTCAGAAAGCTTCCGAAGAAGCCAATCAGCAGCCCGTCGGCAGGACCGAGAAGCATGGCGCCCACCAGGACGGGGAACGCTTCGAGGGTGATCCTCATGTTGCCGAGATTGAAAGCTGCAAAGAGGCTCAGCACCGTATAGAGTGCAACCAGCATTGCATCGAGGACGAGACGGCGAATTTTTGTCATTTTTAACTCCTTTACTGAGGAGCCACGAAAGAAGCCGTTTCTTCTGTGGCAGCGGACGCGGAACCGTACCGCACGCTATAGCGTTTCGTCTGCGGGCAACTTCCCATCCCGCAGCACTTTACGCACGGTCCCTACTCTGTCTAAATATATTTTATCTGTTCTGAAAATGGGAAAGAACCGCACCTGCGACGTAAAGCGAACCGACGCAGCATACGGCGCCGTCCGATTCCTTTGCTTTATGCATGGCAGTGCTGATGCCTTCCTCAATCGTGGAACAGCACACGGCCTGGAAACCTTTTGAACGGATCATTTCGCCGAGCTTTTCTGAGCTCATCGCTCTGAAACTGGGCGGCGTGACTGTCACAAAGTCACTGCTGATCCTGCTGAGATTGTCTATCATGTTGGAACTGTCCTTATCCGCAAGAATTCCTGTCAGAATGACGATATGGGTGTTTTTTCCGATCAGGGAATCGAGACCTGCGGCGACCGCTTCGGTGCACTGCGGATTGTGTCCGCCGTCGATGATGAACACCGGATCTTTGGACACTACCTGGAACCTGACGGGCCAGGTGACGTCCTTCAGGCCTTCCCGGATGTCATTCTCAGTAATCTTCCATCCTTTATCCGTGAGAATTCTGATGACATTGATGACCACACAGGCGTTTCTGAGCTGATGCCCGCCTGCCAGCGGGATGAACAGTTCCTTCATTCCTTCCGCATCGAAACGCTGCCCGTCGAGATCCGAACGGATGAGTCGGATGCTGGAGAAATCCGCTCTGGTCATTTCGGAGTGCTTTTCCGCGCAGGTATCTTCGAATACCTTTTCTACTGACGGAACACCCCTGTAGATGACGGTAGGACAGCCTTTTTTTATGATTCCGGCCTTGTTGACTGCGATCTCCTCCAGGGTATTTCCGAGGATCTCCGTATGGTCGAGCCCAATATTCATGATGACGGAACATTCCGGTGCTTCTATGATATTGGTGCCGTCCAGCGTTCCGCCGAGGCCGACTTCGAAAACAACGATGTCGCACTTCTGTTCCTCAAACCAGAGCAGGCCGATGGCGGTGACCATTTCGAACCAGTTCACCTTTTCTTGCATTCCGTCGATGACGCCGCGCACCCGAAGCGCAAGCCGCTCGAGATCCCGGTCCGGTATGTTTTCTCCGTTGACCTGGATTCTCTCGCTGAAGCGAATGATGTGAGGGGAGGTATATAGTCCGGTCCTGTAGCCGGCATGCCTCAGTATGGAGGCAGTCATGGCACAGCAGCTTCCTTTTCCGTTGGTCCCGGCCACATGGACGAATTTCAGCCTTTTCTGAGGATCACCGAGACGGTGCATGAGGTCTTCCATGCGGGAGAGATCGGCATGTTCGTATTTATTTGTATAGGAATAGAGATAATCTTCCAGTTCCTGCGTATTCAATGATGAGACACTTCCTTAGTTAACGATTTTTCCGCGGCTTCCGTGACGTGGGAAGCAAGAACGGCCGAAGTGACGGCTCCGACGCCGCCGGGCACGGGAGTTAAGGCCTCCGCGATGCCGGAAGCTTCTTCGAAGAGGACATCTCCGCAGAGTTTCTGTTTCTTTTCATTCCAGCCGATACCGACATCTATGACGGTCTGACCGGCCGAAAGATAGCTTCCGCCGATACTTTCCATTTTCCCGGATGCGCATACAAGTATATCAGCTTTTTGTGCTTCCGACGCAACATCTGCGGTCTTTGTATGACATACGGTGACGGTGGCATTGCGCTGCATGAGCATCATTGCCGCCGGTCGCCCGATGACCAGCGAACGGCCGATTACGACCGCTTTTTTCCCTGTGATTCCGATGTTGTAGTAATCCAGGATCCGGATGACGGATTCCGCCGTGCACGGGGGAAATCCCGTTCCGGAACCGGTGAAAACGCCTGCCAGGGAAAGAGGCGTGCATCCGTCCACGTCCTTTTCCGGCGGGATGAGGCCGACGATCATCTGTTCGTCGAGCGAACGGGGCAGCGGCCTCAGGAGCAGGATGCCGTGCACGCCGGGATCGTCCGCGAGAGCGGAACCAGCGTTTTCGACTTCTTCTTCGCCCGCGTTCTCCGGGAGAACCGTTTTTCTTACTTTGATGCCCGCATCCGAGCACTTCTTGACAGCACCTTTTTCATAGCTCAGGTCTCCGGATTTTTCTCCGAGTCTGACGATGGCCAGCACAGGGTGAACGCCGCGGCTTTCGAGTGAGAGCACTTTTTCCCTGTTGGCTGCAGTGATCGATGCGGAAACGGGAGCTCCTTTCAGCAGAATTGACATCAGCAGAACCTCCCGCATACATCCATATAGATTCTGTCGGCAAGGGGAGAATATTCTGCTGTCAGCCGGTCTGCTTCCGCGTTGACCGCTTCTGCATAAGTTCTGTCCTTCATGAGTTTTGTATTCACCTTGACGTTGATGGCGGCACCCATCATTGCGGCTCTGCTGCAGACAACGCCGGTCGCGACGTCCGAAAGGGCGATCGCTGCGCCTTTTTCTCCGATTTCCTGCAGCAGGTCGATGGTGCGGCAGCATAGTTTCAGGATCTGCATCGGTGCGAGCGCGGCTTCTTTCAGACAGGATTCCATGATTTCGTCCCGGCGGGGATCGTCCTTCGGTATGCTGTAGGCTTTCGCAAGGGGAATGAAGCCCTCCGCATCCCTGTCGATATATGTGAGAAGTTCTTCCGTCAGTTCCTGCGCGCGGAGCATGGCCAATTTCATGTCTTCTTCCACATCCGCATATTTTTCCTTGCCGACGGTCAGCTCGCCGACCATGTTTCCGAGAGCTGCGCCGATGGCGCCTACCAGTGCCGTTGCACCGCCGCCGCTGGGGACGGAAGAACGGGAGGAAAGCTCTGAAGTGAACTGTGAAAGGGTGTGATCCAGAAAACTCATGACATGCTCCTGATATGAATCGTATTTATACAGTATTAAGAAAGATTTTAGAGTAAAACCCTTTACTTATCAAGAGGCAGAGGATATAATACCTATTGAGAGTTAGCCACGGCTAACTAAAAAATAACAAAATAACATGCTGATGGTTTTCAAAGGAGAACAGAGATGAGATTATCACTCAGAAACCGTATCGCATTCCTCGAAAAAATTTTTGGACTGAGATAGCTCCGGAATTTTGAATAAGAATTGATATGGGAAAAGGGACCTCTTCGGAGGTCCCTTTTCTTTGTATGGTTGGTTTACCAAATAAAATCCACTGGCTAAGCCAGTGGAATTAAAAGACT
>R06__coassemble_129_pt1 | contig 28994 bp, 28 predicted proteins | sample R06__metabat2_low_PE_050 | metagenome-assembled genome bin R06 | reverse complement strand
AACCTTCTGTTGAATGATGGGATGATCTGGCACTGCTTTACACCTGCAAAGCGGCAGTTCTAATATGTACATATTAGAACTGCCGGACCTGCTGGTCCGGCAGTTTTCTGCTTCTCTGCAGGATATGGGGCACTGCTTCCGGCACCCTGCCTGGAATCTCCGGATTCTGACGAATCTTTTGACCCTCCATTGTCCGTTCTCTGCACCTTTCAAAAGTGATAATCTGCATTCTCATTAATTATGAATAAATTAATAATAATTAGCACTCTATATTGACGAGTGCTAATTATGATGATACTATACAGTCGTAAACCAAAAAAGGAGGTGCAGCAGCATGAACGCTGAAAAATATACAGAAAAAACGCTTGAGGCTGTCCGCCTCGCGCAGACGATATCCAAAGAACATGGAAGCCAGCAGATCGAACAGGAACACCTTCTTCTGGCCCTTCTTACCCAGGACGGAGGTCTGATCCCCCAGCTTCTCAAGAAAATGGGACAGGATACGGATTCTCTTACCAGAGAAGTCACGTCACTGGTTGAAAAGCTCCCCAGAGTGAGCAGCTCTTCCACCGACATTTCCAACATTTATGTATCCCAGGTAGTCAACGAGGTTCTTAATTCCGCAGAACAGCTCGCATCCCGGATGAAGGACGATTACATCTCCGTCGAACATGTGATGCTCTCTCTCATTGAGCACTGCAGCGGCGAGGTAGCCCGTCTCTTCTCCAGAAACAATATAACTAAAGATAATTTCCTGAAAGCTCTTCAGGAAGTCCGCGGCGGCGCAAGAGTCACCAGCGACAACCCCGAAGAGACCTATGACGTACTGAAAAAATACGGCCAGGACCTCGTGTCCCTTGCCGAGCAGCAGAAGCTCGATCCGGTCATCGGAAGAGACAGCGAAATCAGAGATGTCATGAGGATCCTCACCCGTAAAACCAAGAATAACCCTGTTCTCATCGGCGAACCCGGCGTCGGCAAGACAGCCATCGCTGAAGGACTCGCCCAGAGAATCGTCAGAGGAGACGTTCCCTCTTCCCTCAAGGACAGAAGAATCTTCTCGCTGGACATGGGCGCCCTCATCGCCGGTGCAAAATTCCGCGGTGAATTCGAGGAGCGTCTCAAGGCAGTACTTGCGGAAATCAAGAGAAGCGACGGCAAAATCATTCTCTTCATCGATGAGCTTCACCTGATCGTCGGTGCCGGCAAAACCGAAGGAAGCATGGACGCAGGCAACCTCCTGAAGCCTATGCTTGCAAGAGGCGAACTCCACTGCATCGGTGCCACTACGCTCAACGAATACCGGCAGTATGTTGAAAAAGACGCAGCTCTTGAAAGACGTTTCCAGCCGGTCATGGTCAATGAGCCTTCTGTCGAGGATGCCATTTCCATTCTCAGAGGACTCAAGGAAAGATATGAGGTCTTCCACGGAGTAAAAATTACGGACAGCGCTCTCATTGCAGCAGCGACTCTGTCCAACAGATACATTTCCGACCGTTTCCTTCCCGATAAGGCTATCGACCTGGTCGATGAAGCCTGTGCAATGATCCGTACCGAAATGGATTCCATGCCTGAAGAAATGGATGAAATCCGCCGCAAGATCATGCAGCTCGAAATTGAGGAAGCCGCTCTCAAGAAAGAAACCGACAAGCTTTCGGCCGCACACCTTGAGGAAATAGAAAAGGAGCTTGCAAAAGACCGCGACACCTTCAACGAGATGAAAGCTCGCTGGCAGAACGAAAAGAACTCCATTGGGTCTGTCCAGGAACTCAGGGAAAAGATCGAACAGGTCAATGCCCAGATAGACAAGGCTCAGAGAGAATATGATCTCAACAAGGCAGCCGAACTCAAATACGGCACTCTTCCCGAGCTCCAGAAAAAGCTGGCAGAAGAAGAAAAGAAAGCCGAGGATGCAGACGGCAGCCGCGGCAGACTCCTCAGAGACAGAGTGACCGACGAGGAAATCGCCGATGTCGTTTCTCGCTGGACCGGTGTCCCTGTAACCAAGCTGATGGAAGGCGAAAGGGATAAGCTTCTCCGGATGCCCGAGATCCTTCACAAGAGGGTAATCGGACAGGACGAGGCGGTACAGAAGGTCTCCGAAGCCATTCTCAGATCCCGTGCCGGAATCAGAGATGAAGGCAGGCCGATCGGTTCATTCCTCTTCCTCGGTCCTACCGGTGTCGGTAAGACAGAGCTTGCGAAGGCAGTTGCCGCCGCACTTTTCGATGACGAAAAAAACATGGTTCGAATCGATATGAGCGAATATATGGAGAAGTTCTCAGTCTCCAGGCTCATTGGCGCGCCTCCCGGATATGTGGGATATGATGAAGGCGGTCAGCTCACAGAAGCGGTCAGACGCAAGCCTTACTGTGTTGTGCTTTTCGATGAAATCGAAAAAGCTCATCCCGATGTCTTCAACGTACTTCTTCAGGTCCTTGATGACGGAAGGATCACTGACAGCCAGGGCCGAACGGTAGACTTCAAGAACACGATTCTAATCATGACTTCCAACCTTGGAAGTGATATCCTGCTTGACGGTATTGAAAACGGAGAAATCCGTGAAGATGCCAGAAAGGCTGTGGAAGATCTGCTCAAGCGCAGCTTCCGTCCCGAATTTCTCAACAGGATCGACGAGACCGTATGCTATAAGCCGCTGACCGAGAATGAAATCAGCCAGATTGCGGATCTTCAGCTTGAAGGCCTGAGGGCCAAGTTGGAAGAGAAACAGCTGAAACTGGAAGTCACAGACAGCGCACGCAGACTTATCGTCGAAGAAGGATACGATCCGATCTACGGAGCAAGACCGCTCAAGAGATACCTGCAATCCCATGTTGAGACCGCAATCGCAAAATGCATCCTCATGGACGATCCTCTCCCCGATTCAACAATCTACGTAAAAGCCGAAAACGGTTTCATTACCGCTTCCTGCCAGCCGCAGAATAACCAGTAATATACAGAAAAAGGCCTGCACACCAGAAGGCGTGCAGGCCTTTTGTATTTGATTCCGGATTTTACGTTCCCTGCCTATTCTTCTTCATTTCCTGGGCAAGGTGATCAAGAACCGTGTGCCGGCGGACGATACCGATGAGAACTCCTCTTGCATCTACAACAGGAACAAAGTTCTGATTGCTGATGACACTCAGAAGATCATCAAGAGATGCCGTGATATTGACCGGAGGATAGTTTTTATCCTTCATGATGTCTTTCACCATGACACCTTCGGACGGAGTAACAACAAGGTTTCCTTTTTTGTCAACATCCCCGTTGACGATCCTCCATAGGAAGTCTCCCGCAGTTACAACACCTACATACACGCCTTCTCTCGTTGTTACGGGAAGAGTGGACTGGCCGCTCTTTCTCAGGATCTCAAGGCCTTTGCGGTAGGTATTGTCATCAAACAGCGTCGTAACGTCCTGCTTCGGCGTCAGGAAATACGCAAGATTCAAAAGCAATCTCCTTAATTTGGAAAATTACAGATGCATAAACTGCTCAACGTCAACGATAAAGATTGTTGCACCGCCGACCTTGATTTCGTAGCTCCCCTTGAATCTGTAAGGCATACCTGCCTCAGCAAAACCGATATTATCCTGCATGCGAATCTTTCTCTCGCGGCAAGTTTTCTTGACTATTTCGAGAACCTTATCAACTGCGTCTGCCTCGACGCCGATGAGAAGAGTGGTATTGCCGCTCTTGAGCAAGCCGCCTGTGGAAGCAAGCTTTGTTGAGGAGAAGCCATTTCTGACGAGTTCATCTGTCAGTGCAGGAACATCATCATTCTGAACAATACTGATAATAAGCTTCATTTTTAATTACCTCCTGAAACGTATTCGTTTCTTCGTATATTTTACCATTTATTGCATACAGTGCAAAATAGAAAGATTCAGTGCAAATTTGTTAAAAATAACGTTTTTATGGCATTTGCAACTCCATCTTCGTTATTTGATACAGTCACATAGTCCGACATTCCCTTAATTGTTTCATTGGCATTCCCCATAGCGACCCGAAATCCGGCCTTTCGGAACATGGGAATATCATTATCATAATCCCCGAACACACAGCAGTTTTCCAGGGTTAATCCAAGGCTTTCGCAGACGTGTTCCAGTCCTGTCCCTTTGTCGTTGCCTGCGGGCATGATCTCGTCAAAATGTCTGGAGGATCTCGTCACCGTTATGTTTCTGTCCTCGGCACAGAAAGCAGTCAGTTCCTCTTCTTTTTCATCCGAATCCGGATAGCAGACAATCTTTATGAAATCCAGCCCGGAAAGCCGCTCGTCGTCGCTTCCGTCGAGTATGACAATCCCCTGCGGCTTTGCGCCGTAGCTCACCGCCTGTTCATTTCTCCGTCTCATTTTGGGAAGATAACAGCAGCCCTCATTGACATACTCCGTTTCATTTGTCCTGCACAGAAAATCAATCTGATGCTGTCTACAGAACTTCACACAGGATATGACAGAGGAATTTTCCAGAAAAGCTCTGTAGCAGAACTTCCTGGCGCCGTTATCCCATACCTCCCCGCCGTTTGTACATATGATGGGTGCATTTGGAATTATGTATTTTGTAAGTTTCCACATGACAGCTGCCTGACGCCCGGTACAGAAGGTAAAATAGTAGCCCTGTTTCATGGCTTCGTTCAAAATATCTGCTGTATGGGAAGATATGTTCTTTTTATCATCCAGCAGTGTACCATCAAGATCCGCAGCAATGAGTCTGATTTTTTCCGTTTTTTCCTTAATATTCATATTCTACTTAAAAATCCGGATATCTGAGATATCCGGATTTTCCTTCTTAATATTTTACGTCGCAGTCCCAGCGGATTTCTTCCGGAGGAGTCTCAAGAAGATGAGGATCCTTCATATACTTTTTCATCTGTCTGAGACCCATAGCATAGAATGAACCCGATGCAATACGCTCATCAATAACAACGCCGAACGGGTAGACCCACTTTGAAACGACGTTTCCGTCCTTATCGACTTCGACTTTCTTTTCCTTTTCACCGATGCTGAAAAACTGGCTGCAGGTTCCGAAGTTGTAAATATGATGATACAGTTTCGGCATTCTCAGAGAAGCCATATTGGTGATAAAGGCGCTGGTATGGAAAGGAGAAGCTTCCATGACAATCTTGGGCATGAATCCCCTTCTGTCCATCCACATAAGAATCGGTACACCGATAGAGAGAAGACCCGGAATCTTGGTAAGGGCGTTGGCAACCTGGGCGGTCTTGTTATCGGTTGTGCTCTTCTGGATCTTAGTAACTTCCTCGTCAACCTTTCTGGCGACATCATATATGATATCTGCCGGATTGAAGCTGATCTTGCATGTTGTTTCTTCAAAATTCTGTCTGGAAGTCTCGTGGACCACGACAAAGCTGATCGTCAGACTGTTCCTGGCATACAGCTTTCTTGCGACAACAAATCTGTTAAGTTCCGGCATCTGGGAGATCATTCTGACATAACAGGCAAGGACGACCGACAAGCTGGACATCGGAACACCTTCCGCTCTCTTTTCTCTCACATAATCTGTCAGCGGAGCCTCATCAAAATAAAGGGTCATGTAGCACAGAGAGTCATCTCTCTTGGGCATGATATAGGGCGTCACCCTGGTGATGTAGTCGATCTTGTCTCCTACCGCTTTTCCGTCTTTTCTTCCAAACATCTGTTTTCTCTTCCTTACCCTGCAAAATGTGTGTCCGGTACATATCTTTCGAAAATGATACAGTCTTCGGTCTTTTCAAGTTCAGCCTGACGTTCTGCCGTACGGCAGGTCCACATGACTGTAAAGGCTCCGAGTTTCTGTCCTATTCTCAAAGCCAAATTTCTTCTGTTTTGATTATAAGCGATAAACTGCGGTCTGCAATAAAAATCGGCCAGCAATTCTGCCACCGCAAATGTAAAGAAGGTTTCTTTTCCTTTTTCCTGGTGTCCGTCGATAAGAAGTCCTCTCGTCCTGTCAGGCATGTTTTTCCATACCCATCTCACGACATACGGGTGGAAGCTTTCCACGCAGTATTCGCCCTTGTAGGAAGCAAGCTCAGCGGCTGTTGCTTCACACAGTTCCTTATACCAGGCCGTATTAAGTTCTTCTGCCTTGATTTCGACAATAAGCGGATTCTGTCCGTTTACAGTCTCGAGTACCTCATGGAATGTCGGTATTTTTTCGTCGGTGCCGTACAGCCGGAGTTCTCTGACTTCATCGAAGGTCAGTTCCCAGACTTTCTTATCAACACCGCACATGCGCTTATAATCATTATCGTGGAAAACGATGAGCTTTTTATCCTTTGTAAACTGTACGTCCAGTTCACATCCGAACCCGTGTTCCATGGCATTTCTGAAAGCCGCAATGGAATTTTCCGGGATTCCTCCCTCGTTATTGTACAGTCCTCTGTGCGCAAAATTTCTTCTGACATATGGTTTTTTCTGCTCCTCAGAGGCCCTGGAAGGCCATATCAGAAACAGATACAGGGCAACAATAAACAGGCATACATACAGTATTTTCATGGTTTCTCCTTTATATAATACATATTTATTTAGGTTTTACCGTTCACCAGTCTGCTGATCATAAGAACAAGGACCTGTGTCTTTCCGTCCCTTATCTTCCCATTCATGACATCTCTGACGGCATCATCCAGGCTGATGGGAAAAGCCTCAACGTCCTCATCCGCATCCAGTGACTGTTTTCCGGGATGGAGCCCTGTTGCAAAATAGAGATGTGTGATCTCACTGGTATACCCGGGCGTCGGATAATCGTCGGAAAGCCTCACGATCCTGTCCGCAGTAAAACCGGTCTCCTCACGAAGCTCTCTTGCAGCCGCAAGATCGGGATCCTCCCCCGGTTCCAGCTTGCCTGCAGGCAGTTCGATAACATCCTGCTGCAATGCATATCTGTACTGCTTTACGAACCAGAGCCTATCCATGTCATCCAGCGCACCGATGCAGACACCCCCCGGATGTCTGACAATCTCCCGGATTGAAGGGAGTCCGCTCTCCGTGGTAATTTCATCGCGGTAGATTTTTAAAAGGCTGCCGTCATAAACAAGTCTGCTTGATACTGTTTTTTCCATTCGGACACCTCACGTGCTCAACAGAATCAGAATATACTTTTTCTCTTTCGGAATAAACTGTCATGCGCACTTTTTGTAAAAATACAAAGTGAGATAATAAGAGATAACGAGAACAAACAAGCGAAAACAAGAGATAAAATATAATATTTTCTTTTTTTGGCATGTGAGGTGTTGACTCCAAAACAGTGCATGGTATAATACATCTTGCGCTTAAAGCGTCAGAATTCACGTGGCACAAAGCCACTCATTATTTTAGGAGGTACAAATGTCCACTACACTCCAGAAGCCTCTTGAGGTTGAGCGTCGTTGGTATATCATCGATGCAGCTGGCAAGCCTGTCGGACACACTGCTGCTCTCGTTGCGTCACTTCTTCGTGGTAAGAACAAGCCCACATTTACACCCAACGTAGACTGCGGTGACAATGTCATCGTCATCAACTGCAAGGATGCAGTTTTCACAGGCAAGAAACTCGACAAGAAAATCTACTATCGTCACAGCGAATACATCAGCGGCATGAAGCAGTTCACCGCACGTCAGCTCATGGCTGAGAAGCCCGACTACGTCATGTATCTCGCAGTTAAGGGAATGCTTCCCGACAACACACTTGGCCGCAAGGCTCTTACAAGACTCCATGCTTATGTTGGTGCTGATCATGAAAATGCAGCCCAGAAGCCCGCTGTCTATGAAGGTTGAGGGAGGAATACATAATGTACGAAACAAGACCTTTCTATGGTGCAACAGGCAGAAGAAAGACATCCGTTGCACGTGTCCGTCTCTATAACGGCACAGGCGCCATCACAGTAAATGGCCGCAATATTGATGATTACTTCGGACTTGACACACTCAAGTTCATCGTTCGTCAGCCCCTTGATCTTACAAACACAACCGGCAAGTTTGATGTTGTTGTCAACGTCAACGGCGGCGGTATTTCCGGCCAGGCAGGCGCAGTCCGTCATGCAATCGCACGTGCTCTTCTCGTCTATGATGAGAACCTCCGCGGCGATCTCAAGAAGGCAGGCTTCCTGACTCGTGACCCGAGAATGAAAGAGCGTAAGAAATACGGTCTCAAAGCCGCACGTCGTGCTCCCCAGTTCTCCAAGAGATAATCGGAGGAAATACAGATTATGGCTAACATTAAATCTCAGAAGAAGCGCATTATCACAAGCGAAAAGGCTAATGCAGCTAACCGCCAGAACCGTGCAGCTCTCCGTACAGCCGTCAAGACAGCAAATGCTGCTCTTAAGGCTGAAGGTGCTGATAAGGAAGCAGTTATCGCAAAAGCTTTCAAGGAAATCGATCAGGCAGTCCGCAAGGGTGCTATCAAGAAGAATGCAGCTAACCGCCGCAAGGCAGCTATTGCAAAGTCTGCGAAGTAATTTTCTAATGACTTATAACGCCGCACATTTGTGCGGCGTTTTCCTTTAGCATCTGTTATAATGTCACAGGCAGGAGGTGAAAATCATGGATTCATCCGTACTGGAAAAAGCTCACAGAATCAAATGCATCTTTGTGGATCTGGACGGGACTACTCTTCGTACCAATGGAGTCATGTCACAGTACACATCTGACATTTTCCGTAAACTCATTGAAAAAGGATATTACGTCGGTATTTCTACCGGAAGGGCACTTACGTGCCTTGGGTATGTTCTTGAACCTGTGAAATTCATTACCAACTGTCCTTCCATCGGGTGCTGCGGTGCGGAAGCCGGGCCGGCCTGCGAGGAAAAAGGAAAACGGATTCTGTACAAGCCCTTCCCGCTGGACACTCTGAAAGACATGATGCGTTTCATTTATGATCATCACTTTGATTTCTCCTGCGACGGATTCGGATCTCATTACATGTCCAGTACGAGGAAACTCGATTTCTACAACAATGCGATACGCATCTCAAAGGAGTACAACGTATATTATCCGGATAATATGCTCATACATTCCTATGAAGAAGCAGAAAAAAGAATGCTGGATAATACTGTTCTTAAACCGATGATCCTGTACAGGGATGACACCGAGCAAAAGCTGATTACTGATTGGATCGATGCTCATCCTTCCATCGCAAGAAAGAAGTCTGCCCATTCACAGCTGTACGAGGTTATGCGCTCGGATGTCAGCAAAGCTTCTGCCATGGAAACGGTCTGCCGTCATCTGGGAATCAGCGCCGAAGAATGCTGCTCTTTCGGAGACAGCGAAAACGATGTCGAGATCTTTGAAGCAGCTGGTCTCTCGGTAGCAGTATGCAACGGCATTCCATGTGCGCTGGAAAAAGCGGACATTATTACCGAATACACCAATGATGAGGACGGTCCTGCCAGAACGGCAGCAAAACTGTTCCTCGAATAGAAATGGACAGATCGAATGTTTGAAGGATTCAGCGAAAACACCATAAATTTCCTCTGGAATATCAGGATGAACAACAACCGGGAGTGGTATGCCGTTCATAAGGAAGAGTGCAGAAAATACCTTACCTCTCCGATGAATGAACTTGCCGGCGAGCTCTTCGAATACATGGATTCCAAGTATCCGGATCTGCAGCTCAATGTACATATGAGCAGGATCTACCGGGATGCAAGAAGACTCTATGGTAAAGGTCCCTATAAATACTATCTCTGGTTCACTCTTCATGATGCCAATGCGGAACACTGGGCAGGAAAGCCTTCTTTCTGGTTTGAGATAGGAGCGGACAGATGGAGTTACGGACTCGGATGCTGGGATGAAAGCACAGAGATGATGACAAAATTCAGAAAGATGATCGATGCCAGACCGGCAGATCTCCTCGAACTGGATTCCGCATTGTCTGCCCAGGCCGAATTTAAACTGTCCGGCGAGGACTACAAGAAACAGTATCAGGAATGTCATACTGTTCAGTTGAACCGCTGGTACAGAAAGAAAAACATTTCCATTGAACATAGTGAACCGGTTGGACGCGCTCTGACATCCAGAGTTCTTTATGAGAGACTGTGCTCCGGGCTCGATTTTCTTGTTCCTTTTTATCGTTATTTCTTCCCAATAGGAAAAAACGAAGAATGAACCTCCTCGTTTTTCTGTTTTTTACGATCACAGTTGACTTATTATCCTTCCGTGGTATAATTAACTATGCTAAAGATTTGGCAATGAATATCGCGGAGTGGAGCAGTTGGTAGCTCGCCAGGCTCATAACCTGGAGGTCGTTGGTTCAAGTCCTTCCTCCGCAACCAACAGAGAGTACGTAGTCTTAAGACTATGTACTCTTTTTTATTTTGCTTTTTTGAAGGCCGGACAGAATCGGTGCTTCCTGAAGCCTCTGCTGTATTTTTATGTACTGCCGATATAGAAGCAGCGTTTCTTCGATATCTCCGATAAATACCGCATTATGCAGTATATTGGTCTTGTTTCAATATTATTTAAAGTCTTTATAAGACTTTACTTTATCTTTACAATTGTACGGTGTTGTTTGTTACGTCAAATAATATAATAAATAAGTAAAAGATAAATCATAGTAAGGAGTTACAACGTGATATACATCATTGAAGATGACGACAGTATCCGCGAATTGATGATATACACTCTCAATATGGCAGGCTATGAAGCAGAAGGATTTCCGGATTCCAGACCATTCTGGGAAAATATGAAAAGCAGAATGGCAGACCTCATCCTTCTGGACATCATGCTTCCGGAAGAAGACGGCATCACCATTCTGAAAAAACTCAGGTCCTCCCCCATTACCTCTGATATTCCGGTGATACTTACTACAGCCAAAGGCACGGAATACGATAAGGTGACAGGTCTCGATCTCGGGGCGGATGACTATCTTGCGAAACCATATGGGATGATGGAGATGATCTCCCGGGTAAAAGCTGTCCTGCGCAGAAGCAAGCCGAAAACAGCCCCCTCCGTCCTATGCCAGGGCTACATCACCATCGACCAGAGCAGACATATCGTTTACGCTGACAGCAAAGCGATCTCTCTTACACTGAAAGAATATGATCTGCTCAAATTCCTGATGGAAAATTCGGGTCAGTGTTTTTCAAGAGACCAGCTGTTCTATCATGTCTGGGGCTCCGATTATGCAGGCGAGACAAGAACTGTGGACGTCCATGTGGGAACACTCAGAACGAAACTCGGAAAATACGGACAGCAGATCAAGACAGTCCGCGGCGTAGGATATAAGTTCGAAGCAGAGGCGGAACAATAAAATGAGCAAAAAAATATTCCATGCAATCTGGGCAGTTTCGCTGATCATTCTTCTGGTTGCCCTTGTCGTGCTCGCATGTGCATTTGTACAGTACTTCACGGATGTTCAGATGAATCAGCTGAAGATCGAAGCTGAACTTGCCGCTCAGGGTGCAAGTCTCAACGGCGCCTCCTATTTTGACGGGCTTGACACCGAAGATTACAGAATTACCTGGATCGACTCGGACGGAAATGTTCTCTATGACAACGAGGCTGACAGCGAAGAGATGGAAAACCATCTGGAACGTGAAGAAGTCTCAGAAGCACTCAGCACCGGCTCCGGCAAAAGCATCCGTTATTCCCGTACTCTCGGGCAGAAGCTGCTCTACTATGCAGTTCTCCTTCCGGACGGCACAGTCATGCGTTTATCCAGTGCACAGCGGAGCATCTGGTCTCTCCTCCTCGGCTTTTCTCCCGTTATACTTGGCGTAGCCGCTCTTGGGCTGCTGCTGTCGTTCCTTTTGGCCTCACGCATAGCTTCCCGTATTGTCGAACCGATCAACAAGATCGATCCGGATGTACCCGACAACTATATCGGTATCTCAGGATACGCGGAGATAGAACCCCTTCTTAAGAGAATGAGCGCTCAGCAAAAACAGCTCAAACAGGATCAGTCCGAACTTGAAAAGACATCTCTGATCCGTCAGGAATTCACCGCAAATGCAAGCCATGAACTCAAGACGCCGCTTCATGCCATTTCCGGCTACGCGGAACTCATAGAGAACGGAATGGTACATGAAAAGGACATCAAACCATTCGCGGGAAAGATCAGGTCCGAGTCTCAGCGCCTTACCAAGCTCGTAGAAGACATCATCGATCTCAATAAGCTTGACGGAGGAGCTGCCGGTATGGAATGGGAAGACATTGATCTCCGGCTGGTGTGCGAAAATGCTATAGACAGTCTTTCCAGTACAGCGGAAGAAAACGGAATCGATTTCACCTTAGTAGGTGAATCTGTCCATATCAGCGGAATTCCACAGATAATATACAGCATCATATATAATCTCTGCGATAACGCCATTAAATACAATCATAGGGGCGGACAGGTTGCTGTACGTCTGACTGACCTCGGCAGCAATGCTGAACTTTCCGTTTCCGATACCGGAATCGGTATTTCCGATGCGGACCAGGAGAGAATTTTCGAACGTTTCTATCGCGTAGACAAAAGCCGTTCGAAGGAGGTAGGAGGTACGGGTCTGGGACTTTCCATTGTGAAACACGGTGCGATGATCCATCATGCCGTCATCAGTGTGGAAAGTGCACCATTCAAAGGTTCTACCTTCACAGTAACCCTTCCGAAGGACCAGCATTAAGTATCTGACACGGACATGCCTGCAACGGCGTGTCCTTTTTCTTACCAACGTTTTACAGATATAGGGACATTGCTTTTACTTTGTTTTTCTATTATTGAACCGTAATAAACAGAAGAATTAAGGAGAAACAATGAAAAAACTTGAAAAAGCAATCGCGGCAGTACTTACCTGTGTACTGCTCTCCGTATGCCTCACAGGATGCGGTAACAATTCAGGCAGCAGTTCACTCAGCGGAACAGTATCTACAAACGGTTCCTCCTCTATGGAAAAAGTCATCGGCGTTCTTTCCGAACAGTTCATGAACGATAATGAGGACGTTACAGTAACCTATGATCCGACAGGATCCGGCACGGGAATTGAGTCCGTATCAAACGGGACCTGCGACATCGGCCTTTCCTCCAGGAATCTCAAAGATACCGAAACGGGTCTTACGGCAACTACAGTTGCTCTTGACGGCATTGCAATCATCGTAAATAAAGACTGCGGAGTTGACGATCTCACAGTTGAACAGATTGCAGATATCTTTACCGGGAAAATCACAAACTGGAGTGAAGTCGGCGGTTCCGATCTTTCCATTTCCTGCATCGGCAGGGAATCCGGTTCCGGCACACGTGATGGTTTCGAATCGGTTACCGGAACCTCAGATGCCTGCGTTCTCGAACAGGAACTTACATCGACAGGCGCTGTCATTTCGGCTGTATCCAGCAATAAGAACGCAATCGGATATGCTTCACCCTCAGCAGTAGAGAATCAGGATGGCATAAAAGTTCTTACTGTTGGCGGTGTCGAATGTTCTGAAGAAACAATCCTTGACGGAACCTATACGATTCAGCGCCCCTTTGTTCTTGTGACAAAGGACGGAACAGAACTTTCGGATGCAGCACAAGCCTTCTTCGATTTTGCCACATCCGCTGAAGCTTCCGATCTTATCCGCAGCGCAGGCGCTGTACCGGTAGCATAAGCAATTTTATTCGGCATTGAAACGTATTCCAAAACAGAATTCGCTATTCTCAAACAGGAGACACATCCGCAAGGGAGGTCTCCTGTTTTTCTTACGTACACTTTACAAATGCACGACCGGTACTTTACTTTCGTTTTCTATGATTAATTTGTAAAAGTGATGGAATTTTAGGAATTATAAAAGTCTTGAAAGGGTAATTGCAGCATGAACGTTGCATTAGTTATGGAAGACAAAAAGCCAATGATGCCCATAAAAAAACCGGCAAAAGCCAAAAGACCTCTTGAAACTGCATTTCATCTGGTTTTTCTTACATGCGGGCTGATTTCGGTTGCATTTGTACTTTTCATCAGCATCTACCTTGTCGTCTCGGGAATCCCGGCGATTCGTGAGATCGGCCTTATAAAATTTCTATTCGGAGAAACCTGGAATGCCGGACAGCAGGAGTTCGGAATCCTTCCGTTCATTCTGACCAGCGTATACGGTACGGCAGGAGCTGTCCTGCTTGGAATTCCTCTTGGAATACTGACCGCCGTCTATCTCTCGAAGGTGGCTCCCGTCAAAATATCCAGGGCCATACATACGGCTGTCGAACTGCTGGCGGGTATTCCTTCTGTGGTTTACGGTCTCGTCGGAATGGTAGTTCTTGTCCCCGCAATCCAGAATGTTTTCGGTCTCTCTTCGGGAGCATGCCTCATTACTGCAATCCTTGTTCTCGCGGTAATGATTCTGCCTTATATCATCAATATATCGGAGACTGCTCTCAGAGCTGTCCCAAAAGAATATGAGGAAGCCTCTCTTGCACTCGGAGCTACAGAGATTGAAACCTATTTTAAGGTTTCTCTTTCCGCAGCCAGAAGCGGCGTCATTACTTCCATCGTCCAGGGCATCGGAAGAGCTATCGGAGAAGCAATGGCCATCATTATGGTTTCCGGTAACGTTGCCAACATGCCCAGGCTTTTCAAATCGGTAAGGTTTCTTACGACTGCCATCGTTTCCGAAATGTCCTATGCTTCGTACGGCTCTCTTCAGAGAGAGGCATTGTTCTCCATAGGCCTGGTGCTCTTCCTGTTCATTATGATGATCAACGCCATTCTTCAGATCATAAAGAGGGAGAATAAATGAGTTTTCGTAAAACAAAAGATAATATCCTGAAACTGCTGATGACCGCCAGCGCCGCCATTACGTGCGTCATTCTGTTTGCCCTCATCGGATACATTCTTTACAGAGGACTCCCGCACCTTACATGGCAGCTTCTCAGCACACAGACAAGCTACCTGAACAATACTATTGGTATTTTGCCGAATATTCTCAACACTTTGTATATAATATTTCTCTCAATGATTATTGTTGTGCCTCTTGGTGTCGGCGCTGCGATATATCTCACTGAGTACGCCACAAATAAAAAAATAGTCAGCGTCATTACATTTGCTGTAGAAACGCTGACCGGTATCCCTTCCATCATTTTCGGACTGGTAGGAATGCTGTTTTTTACCCAGATCCTGGGATTGAAGCAGGGTATCCTCGCCGGCGGACTTACGCTCGTGATTATGGTGCTTCCCACCATCATCAGCAACACCAAGGAAAGTCTTCTGACTGTCCCCCAATCCTATCGTGAAGGTGCTCTTGCCCTGGGAAGCGGCAAGTTTCATATGATACGGACTGTAGTGCTGCCCAATGCCATTGACGGCATCGTAACGGGCTGCATCCTGGCTATAGGAAGAATCACAGGTGAATCCGCTTCCCTTCTCTTTACTGCAGGTTTCGGTCTGAAGCTGGTTGGATTCATCAAATCTCTTCAGTCATCCGCAGCCACACTCACTGTGGCACTTTATGTCTATGCATGCGAGGACGGCGAGTTCGATATCGCCTTCGCAATCGCCGTCATTCTCATGCTCATAACACTGGTGATCAATCTCAGTGCATCCTACCTGGCAAAAATTCTGAAAGGAAAAAGAAACTGATGGAACCTATTATAAGCGTCAGCAGTCTGAATCTCTGGTATGGAGATCATCAGGCACTGTTTGACATAAACATTGACATCCCTTCCCATAAGATCACAGCTTTGATCGGTCCTTCCGGGTGCGGCAAATCCATATTTCTAAAAACACTCAACCGCATGAACGACCTTGTCCCAATATGCCGGATAGAAGGAAATGTCCTATATAACGGAAACAATATCTATGATCCGAGCGTGGATGTCACACAGCTGCGTTCTAAAATCGGCATGGTCTTCCAGAAACCCAACCCCTTCCCTATGAGCATTTATGACAATATTGCATATGGCCCCAGAATACAGGGAATCAAGGACAGGAAGACGCTCGACGAAATTGTCGAGTCCTCTCTGAAAAGCGCGGCAATATGGGATGAAACAAAAGACCGCCTTAAACAGTCTGCACTTGGGATGTCCGGCGGTCAGCAGCAGAGACTCTGCATAGCAAGAGCATTGGCCATCCATCCGGATATCCTGCTCATGGACGAACCGACAAGTGCTTTGGACCCGATCTCCACAGGTAAAATCGAAGAACTGGCTTCGGAGCTTGAAAAGAACTACACCATTATCATGGTAACCCACAACATGCAGCAGGCTACCAGAATATCCGATATGACCGCTTTCTTCCTGCTCGGCAAGCTCATCGAATACGGAGAGACTGAGAAACTCTTCTCTCAGCCAGCAGATAAAAGGACAGAAGATTATATTACGGGGAGGTTCGGTTAATGAGAACATCTTTCGACGACCAGTTAAAGCAGCTCAACAGTTCCATGATAAGCCTTGGCGCCCTCTGCGAAGACGCCATTGCCAAGGCGACAAAATCTTTCCTCGACAACGATATTGCCCTTGCGGAATCCATTGTCTCCGTCACGGAAAGGATTGATCATGAAGAAAGAGAGATCGAATCTCTCTGCATCAAGCTTCTCCTGATGCAGCAGCCGGTTGCTCGGGACCTCAGAACAATTTCGGCTGCGTTGAAAATGGTAACCGATCTGGAAAGGATCGGCACACAGTCAGCCGATATCGCCGAGATCGTCGCAACTGTCAAATTCCCTTCCCTGATCAGGGCGGACACGATACACGACATGGCTCTTTCCTCTATCAAGATGGTCAATGACAGCATTGATGCTTTCCTTCATTCAAACACGGAGGAAGCCAAAAACGTCATTCAGTATGATGATGTTGTGGACAATTATTTCACTGAAGTCAAACAGGATCTGATCAGAAGAATTCAGACCAGTCCGCAGGAAGGCGAGTATGCCATCGATCTCCTCATGATCGCCAAATATCTGGAGCGAATTGCCGATCATGCTGTAAATATATCAAAATGGGTCCTTTTCTCCGTCAGCGGAGAGATAAACTGAACATCCATTCAGAGCGGTGCTTGCACCGCTCTTTGTTGTATATGCTTACCTTTCGACTTTATTCGTGTCTTTTCGGAGAGTATACTAAAAAAAGATTTTACTCAGAAAAGGATGCAATCAGAATGAAATATAACTTTGATTCAACATTGGACCATTCAAAAAACGGTTCTTTCCGCTGGGACCGTACAGACGGACGTCAGAATATCATCGGCATGGACACAGCCGATCTTGATTACTTCTGTGCTCCGTGCATAAAGGAACGTCTTCTTAAGGTAGCAGAAGAAAACACATACAACTACCGGATGCATTCACAGGAATATTATGATGCCGTCACCGGATGGTATAAGAAAAATTACGGTCTGGCTCTTTCTCCCGACTGGCTCAGCAATGTTCCCAGTACAATCGGCGCAGTAAAGATGGCCATAGATATGTTCACCGAAAAAGGTGATTACGTTCTTGTCCAGTACCCCTGTTTTGACCCGATTGCACGTTCTATAAATCTTGCCGGATGCAGGATCCTCGAAAATAAAATGACAGTCGAGGGCGGCCGTTATCTTCTGGATTTCGACGATTTCGAAAAGAAGATCATAGAATACAGGCCGAAAGTTTTTGTCCTCATCAACCCGCATAACCCTACATGCAGAGTATTCTCAAAGGATGAGCTCGCAAAGGTCGTTCATATTTGCTATGAACATGATGTAAAGATCATTTCTGACGAGGTGCACAGTCTTGTCATGTATGACGGCAATGTTCATACGCCTATCCTTGCTGTCTCCGAAGAGGCAAGGAAAATAGCGGTTCAGATCGTATCCTGCAGCAAGGGCTTCAACATCATGGGACTTCCCCACGCCATCATTGCCATTGCGGATGACAGCATAAGAAAAGAGTGGCAGCATCAGATCGATGCTTACAGTTTCGGCTATGCGGTCAATGCCTTTGCCATAGAGGCCGTTACCTCCATCATGGAAGGCGAAGCGGATGACTGGCTGAAAGAACTGAATGAATATCTCGATGTCAACCGAAAAGAAATGCTCGCCTTTTTGGACAGGAAGGATATTCCTCTACATGCATTCCGCCCGGAGGGAAGTTTCCTTATCTGGGTCGACTGCAGGGAGGCTGGTATTCCCTGTCACGATCTGGACAAGTTCTTCCTTGATAAAATGGGGATCAGCCTGGATGACGGAAAACCTTTCGGCGACGAATTCGACGGATTCGTGAGAATCAATTTTGCGGTTACAAACAAGGTGCTGAAAGAGGCAATCGCGCGGATGGAAAAATTCTTTACTTGCTGAATCTGGAAGCCGCCAATTATGTTCAGCAGCGGGTTTTTCATATCCGCAAACAATGCTGAACAGCCGCAGAGAATCATTATTAATCATAAGACATCAGCCCTGTGTTCATTCACACAGGGCTGATTTACTGTCACTCAGGCGGCTTTGGTCCCATAATTCGATATCCTTGACTATCTAATACAACGGCAACACAAAAGAGGGGAAAACGATATTCGTTTTCCCCTCTTTTTTCTTTTGTTATGTATTACTGATCAAGTTCCTTGAGAAGGCTGTCGATGTTTCTGTCTATTTCTTCATCGCTGCCCTTCGCAGACTCGCCGGAAGGCTCTTCTGCTTTTTCTTCGGGAATCTCAGCAGGAGTCTCGGGTTCTGCTGTTTCCGTCTTTTCGTCGTCGGCAGCTGCCTCTTCAGACTTAGCTTCGATCTCTTCGGACGCCTTCGGCATGTTTATCTCGAACTCTACCCTGGCACCGTCCTCTGTGGACTCCGTATTTACCTTAAGGATGCCCTTCTTTGTGAGGTAGTAGCCTGCACCTGCAAGGACACCTGCTGTTGCAATAAGTCTAAAAAGCTTACCCATTGTCATACTCCTTTGATCAATCAACAATTATGCTCTTGCCAGACATTTCTACAGGCTGGGGAAGACCCATAATCTTCAGCATTGTAGGAGCAATATCGGCAAGGACACCGCCGTCGCGGAGCTTGCAGTCATATCCCACAACAATGAACGGAACCGGGTTTGTGGTGTGAGCGGTAAAAGGTGTAACGCCGTCCGCTTCCAGCATCTTGTCAGCATTGCCATGGTCAGCCGTAATGAGCATTACGCCGCCCTTGGCCATAACCGCATCCTTAACCTTGCCGACACAGAGGTCAACAGCCTCGACCGCCTTGACAGCTGCATCGAATACGCCTGTATGGCCGACCATGTCGCAGTTTGCAAAGTTGAGAATGATAACGTCATACTTGTCGCTGTTGATTGCTGCAACGACCTTGTCTGTTACTTCATATGCGCTCATCTCCGGCTGAAGGTCATAAGTTGCTACCTTCGGGCTGTTTACGAGGCATCTGTCCTCTCCCTTGTAGGAGACTTCATTGCCGCCGTTGAAGAAGAACGTGACGTGTGCATATTTCTCGGTCTCAGCGATTCTGAGCTGCTTATATCCAAGTTCGCCGATATACTCGCCGAAGGTGTTTGTAAGTTCGACCGGCTTGAATGCAATGTGAACGTTGGGCATTGTCGCATCGTACTCTGTAAAGCATACATAGTAGAGCGGGAAATATGACCAACGGTCGAATCCGCTGAACTTCGGTCTGGATCTGAGTTCGGGATCCACAAGGGTTCTTGTGATCTCTCTTGCTCTGTCGGGCCTGAAGTTGAAGAAGATCATGCTGTCGTTCGGCTTGATCTCTGCACCCTTTGTGCAGATTACGGGAATAACAAACTCATCGGTGACACCTGCGTCATAGCTGTTCTGAACAGCCTGGACGGGGTCCTCGCAGAAGTTCTCTGCCTCACCGTAAACATATGCATTATAGGATTTCTCAACGCGGTTCCAGTTGTTATCGCGGTCCATGGTGTAATAACGGCCTGCGACTGTTGCAATCTTTCCTGCGCCGATTTCCTTGAGCTTGTCCTGCAGAGCCTGGACATATCCCTTTCCTGAAGTAGGAGGTGTATCACGTCCGTCAAGAATGCAGTGAATGTAGATATTCTTTACGCCGCGTTTCTTGGCAAGTTCCACAAGGGCATAAAGATGAGTAATGTGGCTGTGAACGCCGCCCTCTGAAAGAAGTCCCATGAGATGGAGAGATGTGCCGTTCTTTACTGCGTTGTCGCAGGCGGCGCAGAGCTCTTCGTTCTCAAAGAAATCTCCGTCCTTGATACTCTTGGTGATTCTGGTAAGAGACTGGTACACAATGCGGCCGGCACCGATATTCGTGTGTCCGACCTCACTGTTGCCCATCTGTCCGTCCGGAAGACCGACGTCCAAACCGGAAGCTCCGATAATGACGTTGGGATTTTCCGCCATAATCTTATCCAGATTAGGTTTCTTAGCTGCATAAATGGCATTTCCCATTGTTTCCTTGGTAATGCCGTAACCATCCATTATGCAGAGAAGAACGGGTTTTTTCATAACTTCGACCTTTCTTATTTGCTTGCTGCTTCAACAATGACAGCGAAATCGTTGGGCTTAAGAGAAGCGCCGCCGATAAGACCGCCGTCGATATCCTCCATGGAGAGGAGGTCTGCACAGTTCTTGGCATTCATGGATCCGCCGTACTGGATTGTGAGTGCCTCAGCTGTTTCCTTGCTGTAAAGCTCTGCAACAACGGAACGGATGATTCCGCAGACTTCTGCAGCCTGTTCCTTTGTAGCCGTCTTGCCTGTTCCGATAGCCCAGATAGGCTCATAAGCAATGATGACATTCTTGATGTCTTCTGCTGTCATGCCTTCGAGAGCTGCCTTGACCTGCTCGCTGACGAAAGACTGTGTGACGCCTGCTTCGCGCTGCTCAAGAGACTCGCCGACGCAGATGATGGTCTTGAGTCCTGCTGCAAGTGCTGCACGTGCGCGCTTGTTGACTGTTTCGTTTGTCTCAGCGAAATAGGTGCGGCGCTCGCTGTGTCCGAGGATGACATACTCGACACCTGCTTCTGTGAGCATGCGTGCGGAGATCTCACCTGTGAATGCACCGTGATCTTCGAAATGGCAGTTCTGAGCACTTACCTTGATATTTGTGCCCTTTGTGAGCTCTGTTGCAACTGCGATATCAGTGAAAGGAACACCGATGATAACATCGCACTTTGCGTCCTTGACAAGCGGGATAAGAGCTGTGATAAGCTCTTTTGCTTCGCTTGCTGTCTTATTCATTTTCCAGTTGCCAGCAATAACTGCTGTGCGCTTTGCCTTATTCATTTATATCCTCTTTCTGTAGTAATTACTCTTTGTCTGTCATAGCTGCAATGCCGGGAAGATCCTTGCCTTCGAGGAACTCGAGGGAGGCACCGCCGCCTGTGCTGATGTGAGTAATCTTGTCAGCATATCCGAGAGAGTTGACAGCTGCTGCAGAGTCGCCGCCGCCGATGATGGATGTGCAGTCAGAATCTGCAAGTGCCTTTGCGACTGCCTTTGTGCCTTCTGCAAGCTGGGGGTTCTCAAATACGCCCATCGGTCCGTTCCAGACAACTGTCTTTGCGCTCTTGATTGCATCAGCATAGAGCTTCTGTGTCTTGGGTCCGATATCCATGCCCATGAGATCTGCGGGGATCTTGTCGCTGTCGCAGACAAATGTCTCGACCTGTGCATCGATAGGATCGGGGAAGGACTTTGTGCAGACTGTATCGATTGGGAGAAGGAGCTTTACGCCGTTCTTCTCAGCCTTTGCGAGCATTTCCTTGCAGTAGTCGATCTTTGTCTCATCGAGAAGGGAAGTTCCGATTTCCTTGCCCTGTGCCTTGAGGAATGTATATGCCATACCGCCGCCGATGATGAGCGTGTCAGCCTTTGTGAGAAGGTTCTCAATAACTGCAAGCTTATCAGCAACCTTTGCACCGCCGAGGATGCAGACGAAGGGGCGGACAGGATTCTCAACTGCATTGCCGAGGAACTCGACTTCTTTTGCCATAAGGTATCCGTTTGCGGATTCCTTAACATACTTTGTTACGCCGACTGTGGAGCAGTGTGCACGATGTGCTGTTCCGAAAGCATCGTTTACGAAGAGGTCTGCAAGAGAACCAAGCTCCTCAGAGAACTTCTCAACGTTCTTCTCTTCCTCAGCACGATAACGTGTGTTCTGGAGAAGCACGACATCGCCGTCCTTCATTGCTGCAACTGCAGCCTTTGCATTTGCACCGACAACTTCGTCGTCAGCTGCAAACTTAACATCCTTGCCGAGAAGTTCGGAAAGACGTACTGCAACAGGTGCAAGGGAAAGTTCGGGCTTTGCCTGTCCCTTCGGCTTGCCGAGGTGGGAGCAGAGGATTACGCGTGCGCCCTTGCTGATAAGATACTTGATTGTAGGAAGTGCTGCCTTAATACGTGTATCATCGGTGATGACACCTTCCTTGAGCGGGACGTTGAAGTCGCAACGGACAAGAACTCTCTTGCCTGCAACATCGAGATCTTCAACTGTTTTCTTGTTGAACTTTGCCATGTTTCTTATCTCCTATACTAAATTTATTAATACATGTAGAGAATGGCTTAGAAGCCTATTTTCTTCATTATTATCTAATCGTAATTATATTATGTACAAATTTGCCTTGCAACAGAAAAGGCGGATTCCACTGAGAATCCGCCTTGATTTTACAACGGTTTCGCTTCCTCCGAGAACTCCTCCATCAGATCGTCGAGAACTCTGCCGCAGTCTTCCCCGGCCGAATCCCGGGTCAGTTTCTCTGCTCTCAATCCGTCAAGGATCTCTTCCGCACTGAGTTCGGATCTTACAGACTCCTCGTTTTCGTCTTCCGGCTCTGTCCGGTCCGGCAATACTCCAGCCTCGGCTGTTTCCGCGCCGGCAATTTCTTCCACGGCCGGGTTTACTTCCTGAGCCGGGATTTCCTGATTATCGTTTGCTTCCTGAAGAACAGGTTCTTCAGGTTCTTTCTCTTCCGTCAGTTCCGCATCCAGTCTGTCATTGACCTCCGGTTCACAGATACTGCAGGTCCTTTCATATAGACCTTCGCAAACGACAGTTTTCAGACGGGAACAAAGATCTAATTCCTCTTCTGCTTTCATTTCACCGTGTCCGGGGAGCGGAAAATCAGTGCCGACCGAGATTCCGAAACTGTTTCCTCTCTGAAAACGGAGAGATACGAAATCATCATATCCGTAAGCGGACATTTCTCCTCTTGCTCGGTAGACCGCCGCACCGTAAACAACACCCTCCTCCGAAAGACTGCAGAATCCGTCAGATGTGGAAAGACGGACCGAGTCCCAGGCACAGGAAACCAGTGCCCAGAGAAAGATATATATACCGAATATGGCGCCGAACAGCAGATAGGAGTCGTCTCCATCAAGCAGATATGCCGCGGTCAGCGGTATGGATACAAAAGTAAGCACAACCTCAAAAACCGAAAAATGTTCCAGAATACTCTGAGACGCCATCTCCCTGTAGATCCGCTTCTGTTCTTTTCTTGTCACCATGACAGTATAGAATGAACCGTTTACTATGCGTCTTCCCGACAGAATGACAGCCAGACTTCTGATAATCCTGGCAACCTCCGCGATCCCTGCGAGAGCCAGGGCAGATCTTATAGAGCCCAGGTAAAAGGCGAAGTTTGTATCTCCTATGAGATCAGGGAGCCGCGACTCCATATAAACAACGGCGGAGATGAAGCATGTGTGCCATACAAGACTGAGAATATTGAGGAAATACATCCTGAAAACATCCCGTTTATATTTTCTGGCCTGTTTGGGCGGACGGATTTCAGAAGACATCGATGATACTCCTAATAAGTCTGCCGTTGGACAGATTGACGATATTTCTCACGTGCCGGTATGTCACGGAGCCTCTTGATAGGATTTCCAGATTCCTTATGGGCATGTGGATGATGGATTCGAACCACTCCTCCTTGAAAGGACGGTTCTCATCATATGACACCTCAAGGAATTCTTCCCAGATCTTCCTTCCGGCTATCCTTTCGGACAGTTCGGTAAGCGTGCTGTCCATTGTTAATTTATCGGTATAGTTGTCTGTCTTTCCGCCGGTAACGCCAATCAGTTCCGAGACAGTAAATGACCTGCTGTCATCGGCAATGTCATTCTGGCTGAGATTGTATCTGCTGCGTACGCTGATGCCGAAGCTCTGCAGGATATCTTCTTTTCTGCTGGAGAGAGCGAGATCGATATGATATCCGCCCGGCACAAGATGTCTTCTGCCTGTCTCACGGTCAAAAATCATGAATATGTCTGCGGGGACCGTGATCTCCTCCAACCGGACTTCCTCAGGCATCAGTCTGATTTTCTTATATGCCGCAAGTCGTCTGTTTTTTCCGTTTTCAAGGCTTATATAGCACTGAACCGTATAGGCTGTCGGCCTGTCGCTGTTGTTTTTCAATCTGAAGCTGATAGGCGTTCCGGCTCTTTCCGAAACGACCATGACCTTATCGAGTCTGCCGTCGCTGTAGGTGACATCGGAATAGGAGAGCCCGAATCCAAAATGGTACAGCGGTTCCGCTCCGCTGTCCGAGCAGTGTCTGTACCCCACGTTCTGGCCTTCACAGTACATGAGATGTGCATCTTCACTGGTAAAAGGAAGATCACGGTAACTCCTGGGCCAGGTGAAAGCGAGCTTTCCCGAAGGGTTCGTACTGCCCAGAAGCACGTCCGAAAGAGCTTCGGCGGAAGCCTCTCCGGCGAGTCCCACATAGAGAAGGGCCTTCATCTTGCTTTCAAAAGGCAATTCAACAGGAGAACCGGTGCATACCACCGCAATCAGCGGAATACCTGTATTGCTCAGATTGTCGAGCAGTCTCAGGATTCCGTCAGGAAGCGCCATGCTTTTCTTATCATAGCCTTCACTCTCGGCTCCGTGCGGAAGGCCGAGGATAACAATACCTTTTTCTGCTGAAGAAAGCGTCTTTACTGCCTTCTCGATCATTGCGCTGTTCGTACTGCCGTCTTCATTGTATCCCTCGGAAAACGCGCAGCTGCATCCCCTCTTCTCAAGTTCTTTCAGGACCGAGGGTTTTCTGCAGTCTTCTTCGCCTCTCAAACCTATCGTGACGGAAGGCATGTTCTTGGCATAGCTTCCAATCACCGCTATCTTTTCATCAGGATTTAAGGGAAGCATTCCTTCTATATTCTTAAGAAGAACGATGCTTTCTCTCGCCGCTCTTCTTGCAAGCGAATGGTGTCTTTCATAATCGGAATCAAGAACGATGGACGATCTTTCCGTGGAAGCCATGATCATCGCCAGCGTTCTCTCGGTGGCCTTGGAAAGAGCCTCATTTACTTTTTTCTGCTTTTTGGCGGCACTGGCAAGTCTCCTCGACAGGTCCGGGTCATTTCCGGCAACATAATCTACGCCCGCTTCCAGTGATTTTACTCTGTCATTGACATTGAATCTGGAGGCCACCACAGCTCCCGTGTACCCGAGTTCGCTGCGAAGCACGTCATTCAGCAGAAAGGAATTTTCCGACTGCCTGGTTCCGTTCAGCATGCCGTCAGCGACTCTGATCGCTACCGGTTCTGCATTTTCTATCGCTATTCTGAAGGGCTCGGCATAAAAATCCCGGAAAGTATCCCCGTCGACCCTATGATCCCCTGTGTACCGCTCCTTTTCCGAATGTGAGACGCCGTATTCCGTAAGGCAGCCTTCCACACCGCGTTTTCTAAGCCCCCGGATATAGGCGGAGGCCATATTTCCGGTAAGTCTTGGATCCTCTGAAAAACGTTCTGCGTCCCTGCCGTCAAGAGGACTTCTTTTTACCGCGGCGGAAGGACCGAGGACCATGTTCACATCGACATTTCTGGCTTCGTCTCCGATGGCTTCGGCAACATCTTCCACCAGTTCGTCATCAAAACTGCATGCCAGCACGGACGGTGAAGGAAAAACCGTAGCTTCCTCATATGTAATGAAATACTGGCCAGCGCTTCCGGCAGGATCAGCCTGTATTCCGGAGCCCACCGGCATGGTAACGGCATTTTCAATACCTTTGCTCTCAACGGCATTTCCGGAAACGATCTCCGCTTTCTCTCTGATACCGAGTTCCGAAACCAGTTCTTTTATTCTGTTTTCTCTGGCTTTATTTATCATCGTCTTGACCTGTTACAAAATCTGGGGTTCTTCCCTGCCGGTAAGCTTTCCCTTCGTTCTGAGCCCTTCGAATCCCTGCTGTCTCAGCGCTTCATAGACTGCGATCGCAACCGAATTGGACAGATTCAGGCTTCTTGCATCGTCATTGTCCAGCATCGGGAAACGCACACACCTGTCATAGTTGGCGGCCAGGATGCGTTCGTTGATTCCTCTGTCTTCCCTTCCGAACACAAGATAGCATCCGTCCGGATATGTCACATCACTGTATATCTTTGAACCCTTTGTGGTGAAATAGAACATTTCGCCCCGGTTCTTTTCAAAGAATTCCCTGGTGCTGTCGTAATAGGTGATGTCAAGAAGATGCCAGTAATCAAGGCCGGCTCTTTTCAGCTTCTTGTCATCGACCTCGAAGCCCATCGGCTTTACCAGGTGGAGCCTGGATCCTGTTGCAGCGCATGTTCTCGCTATGTTCCCGGTATTCTGCGGGATCTGGGGCTCGAGCAAAACTATGTTTATCATTTTCCCCGTTATGCAAATAAAGGCGCAACGGACCAGCCGTTTGCGCCTTTGTGTTTGTTAGTCGTCAATCAGAGTGACGTTGTCGAGTGAATAGTACTTGCAGGCTTTCTCGCTGAAACTCCAGCTGCACTGCCCGATCACTCCGGAAAGATACTCTTCAAAATCATCGGCATAGTCAAGCTCTATGATTTCGTTTCTGAGGGAATCGACCGTATCGTCATCCGTCAGTGCGTATCTGTAGAAGATGTAATAGCAGTTGTCGCCGTAATCGTAGACACCGTACTCTCCCTCATCGACAGAGAAGAAAGCATCAAGGACACCCTGGTCGAAATCATCGGTGTCGGCTTTGAAGACTACATCGTCTCCGTTGAGAAGCGACTCGCCTGAGAAGTTGTATCCGATGATCGCCTCATATTCATCCGTGTACTGGTTGTAGGCGTTGATGATCTGACTCTCTCCGTCTCCGGCCTCCTCAGTCATCTTTTCGGCATCGTCGCGAACCTGATAAGCAAGAGCCTTCAGTTCCGCTGCCTCCTCGTCGGTCACATCCGTATTGTCGAACTTATCCGCAACCGTGCAGAGATAGGCAATCCTTGTAGCATTATTGTTGATATAAGCCTGAAGTTCGGATTCCGGTATCTCAAGCTCGCATCCTTCGCCGTATGTGAACTGGGGAAGGTATCCTTCCTGGATGGAATAGAGGTTGTATTCGTCAAAGCTGTCAAAGCTTACACCGTTGCTGAGATATTCCGAATAATATTCCTGCCAGTCCTGCTCCATGTAGTAATTGTACATGTAGAGGGCATTTTCATTCATCTCCTGGCCGGTAAGGTCAAACAGATATGTTACGACATATTCTCTGACGCAGTACTCCTGCGCCTTGGCCTTGATCCAGTCGGAAACCTTGACGCCGTCGATCTCGTCGTCAAGGACTTCCGAGAAAGAACGGATGCCTACAGTCTCGACTTCCTTGTAAGCTTCAAGGCTTGCCTTGAGCTGATTCATCAGATACTGTCCGCATGTGACCTCTACCACAGAACCGTCCGGAAGCGTTATTTTTCCGACCGTCGTGGGATTGTAGCCGCATGAAGTGAGCACAAAACAAAGTGCCAGAACGCAGATAACAGCTAATATTCTTTTCAAAGTAATAACTCCTCTCAATATGAGGTAATTTACATTCTAATTAGAGAATTATACCCTTTTTCACCATATCATTGCAAGCGGAGGCATTTATGCCGTCTCCCTGCTTTCCCTCAGTGCGTCCAGCACCAGGAAGATGCCCTCCAGGGGTTCCTCTCCGGCTCTGTTCTCCACGGTAAGGTACTTCTTTCCTCTGGCGGAATAGTAAACCCTTCCCGGGAGAGATTTGACCGCCGCCCTGATCTGCCTGTCCGTAAAATCATCGCCGTAAAGCAGAACGCTGCCGTTGGTCTCTCTTATGTTGTATATTCCCAGTTTCTTGGCATTCGCCCTGGCTGAAGAAACCGCACAGAGTAGTCTGACGCATTCAGGGAGTTTTCCGAAGCGGTCGGCAAGTTCCTCCACCACCTCGTCATACTCTTCCTTGTTCGTGATATCGGCAATGCGTTTGTACATCTCGATTCTGCTCTCATTATCGTTGATGTACTCGGCCGGAATGTAAGCGGAGAGCTGCATGTCGACCTTGCATTCCTTTTCTTCCGCAGGTGCCGTTTCGGCGCCCGCACCCTGCTCGTCCTTGACTGCCTGTTCCAGGATCCTCACATAAGTATCATAGCCCACATTCTGGATATGGCCGCTCTGTCTGGCAGATAGAACGCTGCCGGCGCCTCTGATCTGAAGATCGCGCATGGCGATCTTGAAGCCGGATCCGAACGAAGTGAAGTCCCTGATGGCGGAAAGTCTCTTCGATGCAACCTCATCCAGCACCTTGTCTTTTCTGAAAGTGAGCCACGCATAGGCCCTTCTGCTGCTTCTTCCGACTCTGCCTCTGAGCTGGTACAGCTGGGACAGTCCGAAATTATCCGCATTTTCCACGATAAGCGTGTTGCAGTTCGGTACGTCGACGCCCGTTTCTATGATCGTAGTGCAGACCAGTACATCGATCTCGCCCTCGACCAGTTTTTTCCATACGGCGGATATCTCGTTCTCCTCCATCTTTCCATGAGCGACTTCGACCCTTGCTTCGGGCACCATGTTTCTGATCTTCTGTGCCGTCTCCTCAATGGTCTCGACCCTGTTGTGGAGGTAATAGCACTGTCCGCCTCTGGAAAGTTCCTTCTTGATCGCATTCTTGATGATGCTTTCGTCATATTCGACGACATATGTCTGGACCGGATGTCTGTCCACGGGCGGCGTCTCTATCGTGCTCATATCCCTTATTCCGTTCATGGCCATATTGAGCGTTCGCGGTATAGGCGTGGCTGAAAGTGTAAGAACGTCGACATTCGGGAATTTTTCCTTGAGTTTTTCCTTATGGGCAACACCGAATCTCTGTTCCTCATCGATGATGAGAAGTCCGAGTTTTTTGAACTGTATGTCCTTCTGCAGGAG
>R06__coassemble_126_pt1 | contig 29441 bp, 28 predicted proteins | sample R06__metabat2_low_PE_050 | metagenome-assembled genome bin R06 | reverse complement strand
CACGACGCTGCTTGATGAAGTTCCGATCGATGCGGCCCGCTACTTCTTCAACCAGAGAGAACCCAACACTCACTGCGAATTCGACCTTGACCTTGCGGTCAAGCAGGACAAGGACAACCCCGTCTACTATGTCCAGTACGCATACGCAAGAATATGCAGCATCCTCAGACAGCTCGAATCCGACGGATATCAGATCGACGGCAGCAAGGACTACGATTCTTCCCTGTTTGCAACCGAAGAGGAGAAGGCACTCATCAGAAAACTCGGTTCCCTTCCCGCTGACATCGTCTCCTGCGCAAAGGACTACGATCCTTCCCGCGTTACAAAGTTTGTATATGAGACAGCCACCCTGTTCCACAAGTTCTATACGGTATGCAGGGTCAAGGATGCCGGAAGCGAAGATCTCACCGCTGCAAGAACGGCGCTCTGCGTAGCAACAAAGCAGGTCATCAAGAACTGTCTTGATATCCTCGGCATCACCGCACCGGACGTTATGTGAATATTTGAAACAGCCACTGCGGTGGCTGTTTCTTTTTTCACCTTTCTTCCGTATAATTAGGAAATATCAAGAGAACCTTAAAAAGGAAATGGTGAGAAATGCATATTTGCGAAAAATGCGGAAGAGAGCTCAGTGACAATATCAAGGTCTGCCCCTTCTGCAGTACCGATTCATATATTAACGGCGATATTACGGCGGAGATCCTTTCGGATCTTCCGGCTGAAACACCGGTTCCCTCTGCTGAAGCAGAATCCAAATCAATCGACGTCCCTGCACCTGAAGCGGAAGAAAACACTCCCGTCAGCGGAAATCCGGACATGGCTTCCGAAGAAAATCCTGCGGAAGAAACGGCAGAGCCGGAACAGGAAGAACAAAGTTCCGTAGAAATCTCCGATGCCGCCGCATCGGAATGCAGCACAGATCCGGAAGTCCCTTCCGACGAAAATGCGGCCAAACCCGTTTCGGACATAGCGGTGTCTTCTTTACCGGAGACTTCCCCCGAAAAATCCGGAACCCGGGAAAACTTCTTTGACAAACTCAGGGCCAAGAAGGCGGAACGGGATAAGATCCGTGAAGAGAAACAGTCCTCCGGAGAAGAAAGACTTCCCAAAGACTCTTTCGGCACCGTTGCTGTCGTGACGATCGTCATCCTTGCCGTTGCCATGGCCGCAATGGCCATCACCATGATTGCAGTCCCCCTCTATCAGCAGACGCAGGACGTTGCAGAAAGTGCCCAGCAGGCGTTTATGGACTTCCTCGAAGGAGAATGGATCAGCGGTACCTTCATTTATGACGGCCAGCAGAATCCCTCCTGCGAGCTTCTGACGATAGGCAGCGATTTTTCCTATACCAGCATTACGATGACATCCCCCGACTCCTCAGAAGAATACGACGCTTCCACATGGACAGAGACCGACCGGATCGAAGGATCCGTCTATATAGAGACGGACAAGGCTTCCATCAGGGTGTCCTATGACAAAGCAGACGGCAGTACCTATGTCTACAGAAGATATATTCTTGAACTTTCCGAGGACAATCTCGTACTCAGAGAATACTATAACCAGGAAATGACCGACTATTATGATGTGGCTTTTACGAAGGTAAAATAATGGGGACAGCTGAAGAACTCAATGAACTGATAAACCGTTCATCCAATATCGTATTTTTCGGCGGAGCCGGCGTCAGCGTCCCTTCCGGCATACCGGACTTCAGGAGCGACAACGGCATCTACCGCAAAAAATACCGCTATCCGGCCGAGGTCATGCTCTCCCACACTTTTTTTGTGAAAAAGACGGAAGAATTCTTCGACTTCTACAGAAACGTCATGCTTTATCCGGACGCAGCGCCTAATGCAGCCCACCTGAAACTGGCTGAAATGGAACAGAAAGGAAAACTTTCCGCCGTCGTTACCCAGAACATCGACGGTCTCCATCAGAAGGCCGGCAGCAGAAATGTCTTTGAGCTCCACGGAAGCTTGCACAGAAACTACTGCACAAAATGCGGAAAATTCTATCCCCTTTCCGCAGTGACCGGATCAGAAGGCATTCCGAGATGCAGCTGCGGCGGCATCATAAAACCGGATGTGGTCCTTTATGAGGAATCCCTGGACGAAGACACCGTTACCGGTGCCGTCAATGCAATTGCTTCCTGCGATCTTCTCATCATAGGCGGAACTTCCATGTCCGTCTATCCCGCTGCGGGTCTGATCAGATACATGCCTGCGGGGGCAAAACTTGCCATCGTCAATCTGTCCGCGACATCTGCCGATTCTTCCGCAGATCTCGTCATAGCAGAAGGCATAGACAGAGTATTTTCTGAAATTACCGTCTGAGAAATTCCGCATAAAAACACAAGCCAGCCCGTTCAATAGAACGGACTGCCTTTTTAATGTCCGGAAAAGAAAACCGGAGCGGATCTTCATCGGATCCGTTCCGGTCTGTTTCGGGATAGGAAATCTCCGGGTTCAGTTTCAGCCTTCGGAGTCTTCCGTGGTATCGGAAGCGTCTTCGTCGAAAGTAAGATATTCCGCAGAGATTGCAAAGTCGGAGAATGTGATCTTGTCATATCCGTTGGCTGTGGAAACCTCAGCAGAATCGATCTTTGTCTGAATATCCTCAAGATACAGATTTTCGATTACGATCTGCACGGCATCGTCAAATACCGGTTCCACCCTCTTGATGATATGGTAGCCGTAGTCGGAAGTGACGATCTCGTCATCGATCTCGCCTATTTCAAGCGCGATGGTCGCATCATAGAACTCATCGACCATGTCGCCTTCCGTAAAGGTATAGCCGTCAGGATAGCTGGAAAGACCGGTATCGTCGCTGTACTCGTTCATGAGAGTGTCGAAATCTTCACCGTTTTCGGTGATTCTCCAAAGGACATCTTCCGCTTCCGCAAGAATATCCGCATCGGCATCTTCGTCTCCGGAGGTGGCGAACAGAATGTGTTTGGCTCCGTAGATATCGGAACTGTCTATGAGTTCCTGCCATTCCTCGTCCGTTCTCGCATAATATCCGTCCTTATCATAGTAGACGTATTCGTAGAACTCGTTGAGATCGTCGAAAAGGCAGAGAATCTGGAAATAGGTGTCCTCATCGATGTACATGCTGTCGAGATACTCCTGCCATTCTTCCTCCGTATCATAGGATTCCTTCATGGAATCGAGGGATTCCTGTGCCTGGGCCTTGATGTCATCATCGATCTCATAACCGTTTTCTACGCCCCAGTCATAAAAACTGTAATAGAAAACGACCTCATCCTGCACATAATCGAGGAAATTTGAAAATGAATCAGCGTCCTCGAAATAGGACACGCCCAGATAGGAAATATAGTTTGTGAATTCCGCGTCAAAGAAATAGGAAAAGACCTCAGCCAAGACCTCATGATCATTGACCTTCATCACATATTTCCCTGTCTGGATAGGGCTCTTGGCAAAAGTGTCAATAATGGTGGGGATAAAGCTGGCAAAAACTCCGGCAACGATGACGATGAGAAGGAGGGCAGCTCCGATCCTCGTCATGCGCTGTCTTTTGCTTGCTTTTTTCTTCGGCTTTTCTTCAGCCGGTTCGGACGTTCTGTCAGCAGCCGCTGTCATCGGGTCCAGATTGTTGTTTGATTCTGCCATTGTTTCTTTTCTCCTGAATATTAATCACAGTTTCCTGTGTCAGTTTACCTTGTTCTGACAGCATCGTCCACAGTCATTCCCTGTGAAAATTCCCACACCATTTCCAGTGCGGTGATGCATGTCTTTTCTCTGATTTCTTTTCTGCTGAGGCTGCTCCCGAAATGACATTCCCTGACGATGGTGCCTTTCCCCCCGCTTACGGAGATATAGACAAGTCCGACTTCCTTTCCGATGTAGCCTCCGACGCCGGGGCCGGCGATTCCTGTAACGGCGGCTGCATAATCCGCCCTGCCGTTCTTCCTTGCGCCTTCCGCCATCTGTACCGCCACTTCGGCGCTTACCGTAGTAAGCTTTCCGACGGTTTCCCTGTCGACTCCGAGATATTCTTCCTTTACTTCATCGCTGTAGGATACAAGTCCGTATCCGAACATTTCGGAAGAACCCGGAATGTCAGTGATCTTTTCGGCGATCATTCCGCCCGTGCAGCTTTCCGCAAGAGCAAGCGTCCAGCCGTTCCGTATGAAAAGTTCGAAAACCTTCCGGGCGGCGGATGACATTTTCTGTTCCGTCTCCGTCATCATACGATCTCATCCTCAAAGTGCATTACCTTGATCTTGTTTTCCCTGAAGGCCTTCTCCTCCAGTTCGGCAAGTCCCGGTATGCCTTTTTCCGCATTTTCAATTTCTTCAAGCGTAGGCTTCGTCTTCGGATGCTTCGGAGTAAATATCGTGCAGCAGTCCTCATAGGGCTCAATGGAAATATCGAAGGTATCGATCTTTGCCGCACGTTCACTGATCTCCACCTTATCGGAACCGATCAGAGGCCGGAAGACCGGCATATCCGATACGGCATCCGTACACTGGATGGCACTCAGCGTCTGGCTTGCAACCTGGCCGAGGCTCTCTCCGGTAACGATTGCACCGCATTCCTCTTTTTTCGCAATCTTGAGAGCGATTCTCATCATCGATCTTCTCATGAGGACCGTGAAGTAGTCGGCCGGTGCATTGTCCCTGATGGCAAGCTGGCAGTCGGTAAAAGGAACCTCATAAAGCGGAAGCCTTCCGGTCCATCTCGAAAGTTTTCCGGCAAGTCTTTCCACCTTGTAAAGGGCGGGCTGTCCCGTATAAGGAGGAGACATGAAATGGACGCCGATGACTTCGCAGCCTCTTCTGGCAAGCATCCATGCCGCCACAGGGCTGTCGATTCCGCCCGAAAGCATGCAGGCGACCCTTCCTCCCGTGGAAGTGGGAATTCCTCCCGCTCCGGGGATCTGCTTCGAGTGGATGCAGGCCACCTGGTCTCTGATCTCGCACTCCACGGTGAACTCCGGTTCCAGGACGTCCACCTTGAGATTCGGGTGTTTTCCGAGCAGATAGGCTCCCAGATCCCTGGAGATCTCCATGGAGGTCATCGGGAACTTTTTGTCGGCTCTCTTTGTTCTTACCTTAAATGTTCCTGTCTTTTCGAGCTGGGCTCCGAGATACTCTTCCGCCGTCCTGCAGATCGTATCGAAATCCTTTTCGCAGACCACAGCCTTGCTGATGGCGGAAAAACCGAAAACCCTGCTGATCTGGTCAAAAGCTCCGTCCACATCCGCCTGGTCGTCAAGCGGTTCGATATAAACAGTCGACTGGGCCGTATAGACCCTGAATTTTCCGAATCCTGCGATCCTTCTTCTGATGGTTTTCAGAAGAGGTGCCTCAAAGGTGTTCTTGTTGAGGCCCTTGAGGGCGATCTCGCCGTACTTTCCGAGTATTATTTCCATAAAACGTTACGCTTTCTTTTCAAGTGTTGCCGCTGCTGCCTTAATGATCTCTGCCGCCTTTGCCACGTCTTCTTCCGTCGTGGAGGTGCTGAAGCTGACTCTGATTGCTCCGTCGATGATGTTGTCATCGAGTCCCATGGCCACTAGCGTGTGGCTCCTGTCTCCCCGTCCGCAGGCCGATCCTGACGAGACAAGGACTCCCCTGTCCTCCAGATAGTGAAGGACTGTCTCGCTTCTGTTGCCCGGCAGCGAGAAATTGAACATATAGGGGGAAGCATCCTCCGGGGAGTTGATCACCACTCCTTCGATGCCGGATACCGCGTCTCTCAGCAGATTTCTCAGTGAAGTGATCCTGACGAGATTTTTCTTCATGTCGCCCGCCTCGAGCACGGCTTCCGCCATTCCTTCGGCGTATGCGATATTTTCGGTTCCGGAACGCAGGCCGCTCTCCTGACCGCCTCCGTGCTGCACCACCTTGAGGTTGAAGCCCTTTCTCACATACAATGCGCCGATGCCCTTGGGTCCGTGGAATTTATGTCCCGACAGTGAAAGCGTATCGATGCTTCCGTCAAGAACGGTGGGATGCTTGGTAAATGCCTGCACTGCGTCGCAGTGGAAAGCCGTGCGTCTGTTGATTTTCTTGACCTGTGCGGCAAGAGAAGCCGTATCGATGATGGTTCCGACTTCGTTGTTGACTCTCATGCACGTCGCAAGCACTGTGGATTTATCGATATTTCTGAGGAACTCCTCAGTATCTATATGCCCGTTTTTATCGGGGCTGATCACCCTGATCTCAAAGCCTTCGTCTTTCAGGGACATCACGGTATTCATCACCGCGGGATGTTCAAAACCGGAGACCACGATGTTGTTTCCCCATGCCTTCCTTGCCCTGGCAGCTCCCAGGATGGCAAGGTTGTTGCTCTCGGTACCGCACGCCGTAAAATAAACTTCCTGCGGGAGACAGCCGAGGGCCTTTGCCATGATTCCCCTGGCTCTGTCCAGTCTTTTCCTGGAATCGAGGCCGATTCCGTATAGAGAACTCGGATTTCCGAAATTGTCTCTCAGGGATTCCTCAATTACCTTAATTACTCCGTCGTTCACCTGCGTTGTAGCAGCATTATCAAGATATATCATGTATCAGTTCACCATTTGTCGTCATAATTGTTAATTATACCATCCGCCCGAATTGCATACAACGACCGAAGAACAGGAGGAAACACCTCCGCAAGATTACTATACCTCCTTCTGCCGTAACTTATGTAAAAACTGTGTGTGCATTTCGTGTATAATATGGAAAACGGACATTGGAAAAGAGGCAGGACGATGAAAAGCCTTCTGATAAAAGACACAACCAGAGAAGAAAGACAGCAGATCGTGGATGAAGCCCTCGGCAACATCGACGGGATGTGCGACGGCTGTTCCAGGGGTCTCATCGACATGTATGACAAATACATCGACGGGGAAATGGAACTGAGCGAAGTCAACAAAGCATTCCGGACAGGATATGTCTCAGGAATGGAAACTCCTCCGAGGCCGGGGTGCGAGAATATTCAGTACCAGACGGACAATTACGAACCGGACCTGGATCTGTTCTGAACAGCACAAAAGGTGATGCGCCGATGCGCATCACCTTTTGTTATTTATTCTTTCTGCTGATCCGCAGTGCTTCGACTTTTTCCTTTTCCGGTGTCACATAGGCCGTCTTCTGATCGGTGTACGTTACCATGCCGACTCTTCCGCCCGGGATCTTATGGACACGGCGCACCTCGGTATAGTCGACCGGCACCAGCTGGCCGTTCTGAACGCTGGAGTTGTAGGCGGCGATCTCACACGCCTCCGTCATGCTGCTGTCATCGGGGTGCCTTCCGTCCGTTTTCAGAACGACGTGGGATCCCGCTGCATCCTTGACGTGGAACCAGATGTCCCTGTTGTCTGCCGTTTTCAGAGTCAGTTTCTCATTGGCGATATTGTTTCTTCCTACCGTTACCTCAAATCCGCCCGAAGTCATATAGTGCAGATAAGGGTCGCTTCTGTGTTTTCCCTTATCCTTATATTTGAAGCCTTTCAGATATCCCGCGTCCTTAAGTTCCTTGCGGATATCCATGAACTCCTCTTCGGTGACAGCCATGTTGATCTCATGCTGCACCTGGAGAAGGTACTGTCCCTCGCGTTCTCCCTCTTCTATGAGGCTTCCCAGCATTTCGGCCGCCGTATGGAGTTTCCGGTATTCCTTGTAATATTTCTGCGCATTTTCATTGGGTGTGCGTGTGACATCCAGGGGGATCGTCACATTTTCACCCGTATAGTAATTGCAGACCGTGACATTTTTGTCTCCCTTGCCGAAGCAGTGGAGATTAGCCGTCAGAAGTTCACCGTAAAGTCTTTTCCCGTCAGCTTTGGAAGTTGCCGCGAGTTCCGAGCGTCTTGCTTCCTGTTTTCTGCTGTTCCTGTCAATGAGCTGTTTTATCTGCTTTGTAAGGTCCTGGGAACGCATCTTCATGCGCTCCAGCCTTTCCTTATCGGAATAAAAACTGTCGAACAGTGCGGAGACGGAATCGAAACTTCTGCTTTCCAGTCCGGAATACTGCTTCAGTGTGATGAAGGAGAACTCAAACGGATTTCCCTTATCGTAGACAATATTGTAATTTCTCCTCAAAGGGTCCTGAATGGCTTCTTTTATCGCAATGATATTTGTTTCGAGCAGTCCCGCATCGGAATCTCCGAGTTCATTTCCGGGGACATCATCAACACCGCAGGCAATTTCCCTGCAGAGCATGGGGGACAATCCGCTTACCGCGGTAAGGACCGCATCGGCAGGCAGTCTCGGGCTTTTTCTGATCTCCCGTACGATCGTCTCCGCGTCGGTACTGAAAAAGGAAAGTTTGTCCGGCTTTGGGGGCTCCGAAAACGGCAGTCCAGGCATGAGCTGTCTCTTGTCGGACTGAGACTCATCGATCCTTTTGACTGCATCGATGACGATGCCTTCCCCGCTGACAAGGACGATGTTGCTGTATCTGCCCATCATTTCGACGGATACCATGGGCTGAACCCTGTCGCCCATCTCGCTGATCCCGTCAAAATGGAACAGCATGACTCTGTCGCCTTCGATGGTATCGACGGAAGTGATCCTTGCACCGGTGAGGTGCTTTCTGAGCAGCATGCAGAAGGTGGGGGGCACCGTCGGATATTCAAACTCTTCCCGAGTGATGTGAACTCTCGCTCCGCCGGAGCGCGCCGAAAGAAACAGGCTGTATTTGTCTTCCCTTGTTCGTACGGTCAGCACCGCCTCATCTCTCGAAGGCATATATATCTTTTCAACTCTGCCGCCCTGAATCGTTCTGTTCAGTTCTTCCGCGGCAACGCGTATCATTGCAGCATCTAAAGCCATGAAATTCTCCTCAAACTATCGGCATGGGATCTCTGTTCTCAGCTGAAAGAAAACCGGTAAATCTTCCTTCTGCACAGGCACATACGGACTTCATCAGTCTCTGTACCGTTGGATTCTCGGTACCGTAATGTCCGGCACTGATGATATTGATATTTCTGAGACGGCCTTCCAGGGCCTCATGGTGCCTGACCTCTCCCGTCAGGAGCGTATCGCATCCGCTGTTTTCCGCGGCATCGACATAATCTCCGCCCGCGCCGCCTATGACCAGCACCCTGTGCACTTTTCGTCCGGTATCGACCATTCCGACATGGGGAACGCCCAGTTTTTTCATGACAAACCCCGCAAAATCCGAAACCGTCATTTCTCCGCTGAGGCTCCCGCTTCTGCAGATGCCTTCCACTTTTCCGGTTTCTTCCAGGCCGAGAATGGAACACAGCTCATCGTTCACCCCGCCGTCCGCGCAGTCAAAATTGGTATGGGCGGAAATGACGGAAATATTCTTCCGCACAGCCAGGAAAACCGGGCTTCTGCTGTCTATCCTCTTGAGAGGATGAAAGATGACCGGGTGATGCGTGACGATGATGCCGCATCCGAGTTCTGCCGCTTCTTCTATCGCCTCAGGCGTGGCATCCAGGGAAAACAGGACCTTATCCGTTCTGTTTCCGCAGTCCACAAGAAGACCGACATTATCCCATTCCTCCGCGGCAGACACCGGTGCGACCGTGTCTACGATTCTTTCAAGTTCCGCTGTTCCGATCATCGCTGTTCTCCTTAAGGAAGGCCCTGGCTTCCAGGAGCCGTTCGTTGTTTTCATCCTTCACGGCGCAGCAAACAGTGTTCATGCGCCTGCACACTTCATCATAGTATCTCTTCCCGTCCGGGCTGCCGGCATCGATCTTTCCGAGCCAGCGCTCCGTGACCCCGAGCTGTCTTTTTGCTCCGTCATAGGACACGCTCATTACGGTATAGACGTGGCCAGCCTCAAAGACCGCCCTCTCCGCCTTCACAAGGAAACCGTTTTCCGCAAGATAGGTCCTGAGCCTTTCATGTTTTGAGGCGGGAACCAGGACAAGATGCTTCCGGCTGTCTTTCAGCCAGGGTGCCTCCGATATGATCCGTGCGGTCAGGTCACCTCCGATGCCGGCCATAATGACATCGTCCACTTCGTTTCCCGGCACGCCATGAAGGCCGTCGGTCAGCAGGCATCTGCTCCTGCTCTCCATTCCAAGCGAGGCCAGAAGTTCCTCCGCCTTTTTCAGCGGCTGTTTCTTAATATCCGTCGCATAGATAAAAGGCGTCTTCCCGCTTCCAAGCAGAAAGGCGCTCAACTTACCGTGATCACATGCGACATCGGCCGCTGTTTTGCCTTCACGGACAAAATCCGCCGCTGCCGCAAGTCTTTTAGACAATCTGGGGTACTCCGCTGTCATTTCTTCTTTTCTTCAAAATAATGATTGAGAGAATCCACAAGATCATCCGGATCTACTCCGTGGACCATGCAGGCCTCTTCTATCGATTCACCCTGTGAAACAGGGCAGCTGATGCAGAACATTCCCTGTTCAAAGAAACATTCTGCCGCATCCATATCTTCCGCGATGATATCGCCGATTATTGTTTTCTTATCTACAACCATGATTATCTCCTTATCATACCGAGATTATCATATCATATCCTGTCAATAAAGAGGAAACCGTTAACCGTGCAGGATTTATTATGCATAGAAAAAGACGCTGCATTGCGCAGCGTCTTTCAAAGACCTTATATCAGGAAACCGTAGCTTATGCTTTCTCTTCCTTCATCTTTGCGAAGCACTCGCTGCAGTATACAGGACGATCTTCACGGGGCTTGAAAGGAACCTTGCAAGCTTTTCCGCATGATGCGCAGACTGCATCAAACATTTCACGTGTGGAACGTGTTGCCTGCTTACGTGCATCACGGCAGGCCTTGCAGCGCTGGGGCTCGTTCTCAAATCCGCGCTCAGCATAGAACTGCTGCTCACCGGCTGTGAATACGAACTGCTTGCCGCACTCTTTGCAAACCAGGGTCTTGTCTTCAAACATTGCTTTTTTCTCCTCTAAATGGGTAAATAATAGTTTCGCCCTTCGAACGGTCTCTACCGTTATCTTTGTAAAACAACGCTCTGATTTGAGCTACTAGGGCATATATTGAAACAGCGGAATGCCGTTTCTTATTTTTTTAACTTCTGACGGGCTCGCTGAAGGGCATTGGCAACCGATTTTCCGGATATTCCCATCTGGGAGCCGATCTCATCGTAACTGTAGCCATTTATCCACTTAAGAAGAACTTCTCTTTCCTTACCGGTAAGCAGGTTTTCAATCTTGGATTTCACAGCTTCATACTCTTCACGTGCAATTGCAGCCTCCTCCGTAGAAAGCGGCGATTCCACATCAAGGATATGCTCATCATCATTCAGCGAAACAGATTCATTGAGCGCCCTGTTTTTCTGCCTGTTAGCGGTTTTCACGGCATCGGCAAGCCTGTTGTTGATGCAGGTGATGGCATAGGTGGAAAAAACAGCACCTTTTCCTTCTTCGTAACTCTCGATTGCGGAGAAGAGTGCAACAAACGCTTCCTGCCTGAGGTCATCGCTTTCGAGTCCCGGAACATTCATTCCGGAGATTTTCGATTCTATATAGGGCACAAAGGAATTGACGATCTTTGCCAGGGAGATACTGTCAGACGGCTGTCTGTCTGTTTCCATTTCGCTTCTGTTCGTCGTAATTTGCATTATAACACCGCAAGACCTTTTGTCAAATAAATCTGAATCTTTTTGAAAGAAGTCCTTAATCTTTGTACAATTGTCCAAAAATTCTGTCGACAATTGGTTCACTTTTTTTCATGGCGTAGTCCAGTATGAAGCCCTGCAGAAGGACTCCGACCACCGTTCCGATGCCGATGACGCCGCCGAGTGCCCAGCCCACGGCAAAGAAGATCGCATCTGCGATGAGCTGTCCCACATTGACATCCTTTTTCAGAAGCCTGCTGAACACCATCGTCGGGAAATTGTAGGGTCCGATTCCGATGTTGGTTCCGATGAAGATCCCCGTTCCGCCGGCGAAACAGATGCATCCGACAGCGACAAGGAGAAGTCTCACGTACATCGGTGAAGAAGTACTGGGATAAAGCCTGCTGAGCATCTGTTCGAAGAGATCAATGAAGGGACCCGCCGTCACAGTATCCAGCAGAGCGCCGATGCCAAGCTGGTCTCTCATAAACAGAACGATTCCCGCAAAAAATATCCAGCTCCAGATCGTATTGGCCTCTCCGTAGGTGCATCCGAGGATATTGTGCATGCCGTCGTTGAAGACGGAAGAGGGATCGGATCCGAGACCGGAAGCATAGTAGGCGCCGAGACCAAAGTCAGCTATGATCAGGGCAATCTGCCCTGTGATGACTCTCCAGATATAGGATCTGATATTCAGTCTGCTGAAATACTTTTTGATTTTATCCATACGTTTCTCCTTAACACACAGCCGTTTCAATATACCACACCTTCTCAATATTTGCACGTTTTGTTGACATTTACTCCGACGGATAATATAATAACTTTTGCACAATTTCATAAAAAATATCTGACTTTGCTCTGGAGAAGTACTCAAGAGGCCGAAGAGGCGCCCCTGCTAAGGGCGTAGGGTGGACTTAAACTGCCGCGAGGGTTCAAATCCCTCCTTCTCCGCCAGAAGACCTGATTCATCTGAATCAGGTCTGTTTTTTTTGTACTGAAAAAGACGCGCCGCAGCGCGTCTTTCCGTTCTGTTTCAGACAGCGAACTTTGTCGCTTTCCCGCTTTTTCCGTAGCCGTATACATCCGCATATTTGAAAAGGAATGCGATGGAGGAAACGCTTGCAAGTCCTTCCGCTGCAGCAAAGGCCCAGAAGTAGCCGTGCATGCCCCAAAGGAGCACCATGCCGACGCTGCAGATATTGGTCCAGATGATATTCTCTATAAAGGCAAGAACAGCGGAAGTTCTGGAATTTTCCAGAGAAGTGAACGTGTCCTGAGCGCTGATGTTGATGCAGAAGAAGATATAAGCAGGCGGTGATGTGAGAAGTCCGTAAGTCACGAGGCTGATCAGTTCCTCTGTCGTATTCTCTCCGAAATAGAGGCTGGCGAGCAGATTATGGGACAGATAATAGACAGCGATGACGATCACGGAAAGGCTCAGTTCCAGCGAAATGAACTGTTTCACGATTTTCTTGATCCTGACGGGATTCTTCTCCCCGTATGCATAGCTGATCATCGGGCATACTGTCTTCGAGACGCCCCAGAATCCCGACATGAAAATGAACTGGACCGAGTCGCAGATGCTGCTGGCGGACACGCCGATCTCTCCTGCCGCATGCAGGATGGCAAAATGGGCAAGTGCCGCGCTGATTGCGACGGAAATGCTGGTAAGGCACTGTGTATATCCCAGCCGGATGGTCTGGGTCAGAACAGGAGTCACTTCCGCATAGGGAGTCGGCGTTCCGAAACCGATCTCGCATTTCTTCCCGCTGTAGAATATCAGGCCGAAAACCGTGCAGAAAGCAAACCCGAGGATATTGGCATAGGCCGTCGATTCAAGTCCCATTTTCAGAACCACGATAAAAAGCCAGTCAAAGAAGAAATTGCAGAATGCCTGTACCGCTGTCGTAACGAGATTGAGTTTCGGTTTGCCGGCAGTGACATAAAACGCGGCAAAATAGTTGGACATGATCATCAGGGGATACGACATCACAAAATTCGAATAATAGGTCAGCCCGTATTCGAGAATCTTTCCCTCGCATCCCAGGAAAACAAGGATCGGCTTTATGGAAAGTCTCAGGATCACCGCCGCGACTGTTGCCGCCAGTGCGGCAATGATAGCGACGGAAGTCATGTTCGCTGAAGCTTCCTTATTTCTTTTCTCGCCCATTTTTGCGGCGCAGAGCGTGGAACAGCCTGAAAAAATGCCCGCAAAAGCATTCATGATCATGAATACGGGAGAACCCAGGCTGAAAGCGGAAAGCGCCTCCTGACCGAGATACCTGGAAATGAACAGGCTGTCATCCAGTGAAGACAGAAGCGACATCATCATCTGCGTGATGACCGGAGAAGCCGACATCAGTGCCAATTCTCGGAACGTATAATCCTTTCCGATCAGTTTCTTGTTTTCTTCTTCCATCTTCTCTCCTTTCCCGTCAGGCAGCTGTAATTCAGCTATCGACTTTACCTAAATTTTACACCCGCCCCTGATATAAAGTGAACACTAATCGGCAGGTTGAAGCACGTATTGCATCCGATTCAGCAATATATGCCAAAAGTCTGCGGGAAATCGTCATAAAACCGCTAAATTGACGAAAAACTTAAAGAATATAACAAAAAGCCCGCAATTTCGTCATCAGAGGACGAAAACGGGCTTTTTTCTCGATTATTTACTTTTTTTCTGATCCTGGCATCTGCTTGCAAGTTCTTCTTCCATCGTCCTGCCGGTCATGGCACAGCTTTTGTGCATGAGGCCCTGGATCGTCTCCGCCAGCTTCTCGTTTGCCTCTTCGAGATTCATGTCCTTCGCTATCTTAAAGGGTGTTCCGAAGTACGTATTGAGATTTTTGGATCTGAATTTATAATCCCCGGTAACGCAGGTGGGAACGATGACCGCTCCGGTCTTCTGTGCCATGGATACTGCGCCGAACTTCAGGGGAAGCAGCAGCTGGTCATTCGTCTTGTTCCTTGTTCCTTCGGGGAAAAGGCCGATGGCTCCGCCCGCATTCAAAATCTCCATGGCATAGTTCTTGGCTTCCGGATTCTTATTTTTCCTGTCTACCGGAATACATCCGACCATTTTGAAAAACCAGGCAAAAGGGCCTTCAAAGCATTCCTTCTTGGCAAGATAATGGATCGTCCTTTTTGTGCTCATGATCGTAAGGAACTGGTCCATAATATGCTTATGGTTCGAAACGATGATGATCGGACCTTCCGCAGGGATCATTTCCGTATTATAAAGCTTCGGACTGAACCATGTCCCTATGAGCCAGCGGCCGATAGGAGTGAGAAAATTGTAAGCTCCTTCACCGTCAAAAGACTTATTCGGCATTTTTCTTTGCTCTTTCTTCCATATTTTCCTGCTGGAGTTTTCTGAAATCTACTTTTCCGACAATCGTCTTGGGAAGACTGTCTCTGAATTCCCATTCTCTGGGAATGGAGTACTTTGCAAGATTCTTCCCGCAGAGCTCGAGAAGTTCCTTTTTGACTTCTTTCTCCCTGTAACCGGGTTTGAGGACGATATATGCTTTTGCCACTTCGATCTTATAGGGGTGAGGCACGCCGATGACGGAAGCATCGAGAACGCCGGGATGGCGTTCGAGGACTTCCTCGATCTGGGAAGGATACACGTTGTATCCGCTGGAGACGATCATTCTCTTGATCCTTCCGCGGAAGGTGATGTAACCGTCTCTGTCCATGCTTGCGAGGTCTCCGGAATGCAGCCATACGTTTCCGTCGCTGTGGATCCTGAGCGCATCATTCGTTTCCTTTTCATTATCGTAATATCCGAGCATGACGGTCGGTCCGCAGATGCAGAGTTCTCCGGTAGTGCCGAAATCCAGGACCTTATCGGTGCCCGGCTCGCAGATCTGAATATAGGTTCCCGGCCACGGAATACCGACGGTGCCCGGCTTCGAAGCATACTTCAGATCGAAGCTGACGGCGGCCACCGCCTCCGTCATGCCGAAGCCCTGTGTGAAGTTCACCTGTGCTCCGCGTTCGTGGAGGAATTTATTGATTGCATTGACTCTCGTCTTATTGAAGGAATCCCCTCCGGCGACAAGATATTTCAGATTACGCAGGCTTGCGTTCTTAAGGCCGGGATTGCTGGTCATCGCCTCAAACAGTGTGGGTACGCCGACGAGAACAGTCGGATTGTATTTTTTGATAAGCTTGTCAAATTCTCTGGCATTGAACTGAGGAATCAGGACAACTTTGGCTCCGACCGCAAACGCATCATTGATGCTGACGGAAAGTCCGAAGCCATGGAAAATCGGCATGATGCCGAGAACGCTGTCTGTTGCATTCAGGTCCGGAAGAGCCAGTTTCGCCTGGATCGTCGCAGCAACGACGTTTCCGTCCGAAAGCACAATTCCTTTCGGCGTGCCGGTGGAACCGCCGCTCTGAAGGATGAGAGCAGGCGTATCCTTCGGGATCTCGGTGTCATATTTGTCATTGCTGTATTTTTCACCGTGCTTGATGAAATCGCGCCAGTAGATGAATTCCTCACTCTTCTTCGGGCGCTCCACATTTCTGCCCTGTGTGAGCATATAACCGGTTCTGAGTGTCATGGGCATGGAATTTGCGGCAGACATGATCACCGTCTTGTATACGCTGGTGTCCGCAATGATATTCTTGATGTTCTTGTAGCAGATATCCATGGCAACAAGCATCACAGTGGAATATTTGTTGAGTGCATCCTTGATCTCATTTTCCGAGAGAAGCGGGTGAAGCATGTTGGCTACGGCACCGATCTTATTGAGGCCGTAGAATGCATAGAGTGCCTCCGGAATATTGGCAGAGAGAATGGTAACAACGTCTCCCTTTCGGATACCCTGGGATCTGAATGCCCTTGCAGCCATGTCGATATTGCTGAAAAGTTCACGGTAGGATACCGTCGTACCCATATATTCGATGGCCGTCGCATCCTTATGAGAAGATGACAGATCTTTCAGATACTGATAAATCGACTTATTCGGCACTTCAAACTGCATATCGCTCTTTTTGTAATATTTTGCCCAGGGAGCGGTAGGCTGTTTTTTTATGCCTATGAGGCTGAAAAATTTCTTATCCAATATGCCCATTTCTTTTCCTTTCTCAGTCCCCCCGGCGGTATTCTTCCCGTCAGAGACAAAGAGGTCATGATTCGTTTTCAATGATGATGCGTGGGTTACGGCAGCCGTAAGCAGCGCGGACACTTTGCCGTTTATTAATGAAGGTATTATATCACGGCTTTCACAGAATGTCCCTTTACCAGAAGATGCCGGCGTGTCCTTTTCCCGGCATCTGTCCGGGCACGCTAAAACCGGATTCTTTCTGCCAGCATGCACAAAACAGCAAATTAATTACAATTTGTAATCAATTATGCAGTAATTATACCCTTAAACCGCCTTAAATGACATTAGTCAGTTCCACAAAGTTACGGTTGTTCACCTTGCGGATTATGTAAAAACTGAACAATAAGTCACCTGATGAAGTCGGTTCGGTTTCCTCTTTCTTTTTCCGGCATGGGAATCCCTGCTCCGGCTCCAGCCTCTTTGATCTTAAGGAACCATGCCATGTTGCGGGCAAGATTTCTCATGGTCTGCAGACCTTCCTTATCCTGCTCGACATCCGCCGCGCAGGAACCGTGCACTTCATTCCAGTATGATGCGGTAATGATCGGCATGGAGGCCAAGAAGAAATGTTTGTGCAGCTGATCCAGGGTCGCCGTGGTTCCGGCCCTTCTTGCCGATGTGACCGCCGCGGCAGGCTTCAGGTAAAAAATACTGCTGTCGGGGCAGGAATAAAAAACTCTGTCCATGAAACAGGACATCGCACCGTTGGCGGAAGCATAGTGGACTGCGGCGCCGAAAATGAATCCGTCATATGACGGAGCGATCTCCATGAAACTGTTGACCGTATCGTTCTGCACGCACTTTCCGAGTTTCGAGCATGCCCCGCAGCCCAGACATCCCCCGATCGGCTTATTTCCGATCCAGAAAATATCCGCTTTGACGCCCTCTTCCCTGAGCTGTGCAGCACATTCTTCCAGTGCTCTGTTCGTGCATCCGTTCTTATGGCAGCTTCCGTTGACAAGCAGTACCTTCATTATATTTCTCCTTACCTCTACAAGATTTCCATTCATATCACATATCTTCAGATTATACACATTCTCAGGGAATTCGCATAGCACGCTGCTTTTCCCTTCTCAGAAAAGGACAAAAAAGAGACCGCTGTTTTCAGCGGCCTCTTCATTGCTTTTATGAAGCTGTACGGAATTAGAGCTGAGGACCTGCGGAAACAAGTGCCTTGCCAGCTGCGTTTGTCTCGTACTTCTTGAAGTTCTTCTGGAAGCGTGCGGCAAGATCCTTTGCCTTTGCATCCCAGTCAGCAGCATCCTTGTATGTATCACGAGGATCAAGAATGCCTGTATCAACACCTGTGAGCTCGGTCGGTACTTCGAAGTTGAAGTAAGGAATCTGCTTTGTGGGTGCTGTCTTGATAGCGCCATTGAGGATTGCGTCGATGATTCCACGAGTATCCTTAATAGAGATACGCTTGCCTGTGCCGTTCCAGCCTGTGTTTACGAGATATGCCTTAGCACCGGACTTCTCCATCTTCTTGACGAGCTCTTCAGCATACTTTGTAGGATGGAGCTCGAGGAATGCCTGGCCGAAGCAGGCAGAGAATGTAGGTGTAGGCTCTGTGATTCCGCGCTCTGTTCCTGCGAGCTTTGCAGTAAATCCGGAGAGGAAGTAGTACTGTGTCTGTGCAGGTGTGAGGATGGATACAGGAGGAAGAACTCCGAATGCATCAGCTGAGAGGAAGATTACGTTCTTTGCAGCAGGTGCGCTGGAGATAGGACGAACGATGTTCTTGATGTGATCGATCGGATAGGAAACACGTGTATTCTCTGTGACCTTCTTATCTGCGAAGTCGATCTTGCCTTCTGCATCAACTGTAACGTTCTCGAGAAGAGCGTTGCGCTTGATTGCATTGTAAATGTCAGGCTCAGAATCCTTATCGAGGTTGATAACCTTTGCATAGCAGCCGCCCTCGAAGTTGAAGACGCCGTTATCATCCCAGCCGTGCTCATCATCGCCGATGAGGAGTCTCTTAGGATCTGTGGAAAGTGTTGTCTTACCTGTTCCGGAAAGTCCGAAGAAGATTGCTGTGTTCTCACCGTTCATATCTGTGTTTGCGGAGCAGTGCATGGAAGCCATGCCCTTCAGAGGCAGATAGTAGTTCATCATGGAGAACATACCCTTCTTCATCTCGCCGCCGTACCAGGTATTGATGATAACCTGCTCATGGCTTGTGATGTTGAAGGCTACGCATGTCTCGGAGCGGAGGCCGAGTTCCTTGTAGTTCTCAACCTTTGCCTTGGATGCGTTGTATACGATGAAGTCAGGCTCAAAGTTCTCAAGTTCCTCAGCTGTGGGCTTGATGAACATGTTTCTGACGAAGTGTGCCTGCCATGCTACCTCAACGATGAAACGGACTGCCATACGTGTGTCCTTGTTTGCACCGCAGAATGCATCGACAACATAGAGCTTCTTGTTGCAGAGCTCATTCTTTGCGATCTTCTTGACTTCGTCCCAGACCTTCTCTGTCATGGGGTGGTTGTCGTTCGGATAGCCTTCGGAAGTCCACCATACAGTGTCCTTGGAGTTCTCATCGACAACGATGTACTTATCCTTAGGAGAACGGCCTGTGAATACGCCTGTCATGACGTTGACAGCCTTAAGCTCTGTCTCCTGGCCCTTCTCATAGCCTTCAAGAGTGGGATCCATCTCATCCTTGTAAAGCTGCTCATAAGAGGGGTTGTAGACGATCTCTGTTGTACCAGAGATGCCATACTTGCTGAGATCGATTTTTGCCATCTTAGATACCTCTTTCTTATTTATGGTTAAATAAATATAAACTAATCTGAATGCAGTCCCGGCATCCTCAGGATCCCGGAAAATACACATTTAAGATTATCTCAATCAAGGAAATCATAGCCTATCGTCCTCATTAAAGTCAATGCCTCGCATCAAATAATGAGCACCGAAAACAAGCTTCCGTTTCCGAGATGAAATTATAGCCGAAAATACGGAAAAACAAATGGAAAAACTGTGAATTAAGTCAGAGTTCCTCGGCGATGTCATAGATCAGCTTTTCGGTCTTCTCCCATCCGAGGCAGGGATCCGTGATGGACTGACCGAACACGATGTTTTCGGAGATCTTCTGATTTCCGTCCACGAGATAGCTTTCGATCATAAGTCCCTTGACCAGTTTTCTGATGTCTCCGCTCTTTCTCATGCTGTACAGGACATCTTTGGCAATTCTGGGCTGTTCATTGAATTTTTTGCCGGAGTTGGAATGGTTGCAGTCGACAATGACTGCGGGGTTGGCATACCCGGACTTGGCATAAAGATCGCTCAGTTTCTGAATGTCCTCATAATGATAGTTGGGAAGGCTTCTTCCGGCAGAATCCACATAGCCGCGGAGAATGGCATGGGCGTACTGGTTTCCGGTGCTCTTGACTTCCCAGCCGCGGTACAGGAAGGTGTGCTCGTTCTGAGCACAGTTGATTCCGTTCATCATGACGCTGAGGTCACCGCCGGTCGGGTTCTTCATTCCGACAGGGATATCGAGTCCGCTGGCAACAAGGCGGTGGAACTGGTTCTCTACGGAGCGTGCGCCGACAGCTACATATCCGAGAAGGTCGGAAAGATATCTGTGATTTTCGGGATACAGCATCTCATCCGCGCTGACAAATCCGTAATCCTTCAGGCAGGACATGTGAAGGTCGCGGATAGCCAGGATGCCCTTATAGAGATCCGGATCATCCAGCGGGTTCGGATAATGGAGCATGCCCTTGTATCCTTCTCCGGTGGTTCTGGGCTTATTCGTGTAAAGTCTCGGGATGATGAGAAGCTTGTCCTTGACCTGATCGTTGACTTTGGCAAGTCTCGAAACGTATTCAAGAACGGGATCCCTTCTTTCGGCGGAGCAGGGTCCTATGACCAGAATGAATCTGTCGGATTCCCCTCTGAAGACCGCCTTAATCTCTTCATCCAGCTGTCTCTTGGTCCTCTCCATCTCCTTGGTGCAAGGAAACTCTTCCTTGACGTTCTTCGGTATGGGGAGTTTCCTTTTGAACTGCATATTCATTGATATATATCCTCTGTTTCAGTTATTTTCTGTCAAAAAGCTTCCTTCTCTTTGTCGAAAGCCTCATCATTTCCTTCATGCCTTCGGTGTCATCGTCCCGGATGCAGTCGTAAAGTCTGTCGAAATTCGAACGGAAATTTCCCATTTCTCTCAGAAGCGCATCCTTGTTGTCCAGGAAAAGCTCGCTCCACATATTCTCATTGATCTTGGCGATCCTGGTAAGATCCCTGAAGGAGTCACCCGTATAATGAACAAGTTCCGGATCTCCGCTGGAACACATGAGGGAAACGGCGATGCAGTGTGTCAGCTGTGAAAGAAATGCAATCATTTCGTCATGTTTTTCCGGCGTAAGGACCGAAATGCTGGCAAATCCCAGTTCCTCGCCCAGAGATCTGCAGAGTTCGATGGCGTCTTCGGTGTTTTTCCCGGTCGGTACTACGATATAGTTGGCCGGTCCGAAGATCCTGTCATCCGCATTTTCCACGCCGTATACTTCCCTGCCGGCCATGGGATGGGCCGCAATGAATTCGACATCCGGTCTCAGCATGTCCTGGATGGTATACACGACACAGGTCTTTACACCGGTAACGTCCGTGAGAAAGGCGCCGCTCTTGAAGTATTTCTGGTTGTTCTTCACCCAGTCTATGAATACGGCGGGATACAGACCGGAAACCACAAGGTCCGCCTTCCCGATCATATCCGGATCCGGTTCTGCCGCACCCCTGTCGATGAGTCCGTGCTCCAGGGCATAGTCTATGGTCTCCTGTCTCCTGGCGATGGCTTCCACATGATAGCCTTTTTTTCTGAGTGCCATGGCGTAGCTGCCGCCCATAAGTCCCAGTCCGACGATCAGAATGTTAAAATCCTTTGTCAATCTCATTTCTTTCAGTTTCTTTCTGTAATATTTATACCGAGCTGTCTCAGTTTATCAAAAAAATCAGGAAAGCTCTTGCTGACGGCCTGCGCGCCGTTAATGGAACCCCCGGTCACTGTGCAGAGCACCGAAAGCGCCATGACGATCCTGTGATCGTTGTGTCCGTCCAGAATTTCATCCGGCGTGCGGATCCCGCCGCCGGGAACCCTGACCGAATTATCGTCTGCTGTGATGATGCATCCGAATTTTGCAAGTTCCTCTGCCATTGCGGCTACGCGGTCGCTTTCCTTGATCCTCAGTCTCCTCGTGCCGGTGAACACTGCGCCGTGCTCCGCAGCTGCAACAGCAAACAGTACCGGTCCGAGATCCGGACAGTCACTGATATCGACCTCCGGTGTCCCGGATGCAAGTTCCGGGAAGATCCGCTGATAGGCTCTGTCTCCCTGCAATGTGTCTGTGGGCAGGTTATGTACGCGGACGCTGCCGCCGACGGTGTTGAGCGCTTCGAGGAAAGCCGCATTGGAATAGTCGCCTTCCACACGGAATTCCCTGCTGCCGTATTTCTGTCCGCCCTTTACATAGAAGATGTCACCGCCCTGCCTTTCGATATTCACTCCGAACTGTTTCAGGCATTCAATTGTCATTTCTATGTAGGGTTCGCTTTCCAGCTTTCCTTCAATGAGGATCCTGCTGTCGCCTTCAAGCAGGGGAAGTGCAAACATCAGTCCGCTGATGAACTGGCTGGAGATATCTCCCCTCACCCGGAAATCACCGGCTTTCAGAGGGCCTTTCACATGAATGCAGCTGCCGTCGTTTTCAAAAAGGAGTCCCTGCTCCCGGCAGATCTTTTCGTATACATCCTGCGGTCTCTGCATCAGTCTTCCGTGTCCGCGAAGCCTTACTTCCTTTCCGGAAACAAGACAGAGCGGGATGAAAAAACGCAGCGTGGAGCCGGATTCACCGCAGTCTATTTCTATACTATTTGTAATATTTTTTATATTTAGTCCGCCGAGGACAACTTTTCCGTTCTCACATGCAACGTCTGCGCCGAGTGCTCTGAGGCATCCGATGGTGGCGTTCATATCGGCGGAAAATTCAACGCCGGAGATGATGCTCCTTTCGGACAGTCCCGCACAGATGAGTTCTCTGTGCCCCATGCTCTTCGATGCGGGAGCATCTACCTCTCCCGCTGCGATGCCCGGTCTGATATCTGCCGTCATGATCTGTTACCGTAGTTTTCAGCAAGGAAATCGATAGCTTCGAGATATCCGTTGAAACCGTGTCCCATGATTGTCTTGACGCAGGCCTGGCGTATGTAGCTTACCTGGCGGAAGGCTTCGCGTTTTGTGACATCCGAGATATGGACTTCCACCGTGGGAATCGAAACCGCCTTTGCCGCATCGAGGATTGCTACGCTGGTGTGGGTGTAGGCCGCGGGATTGATGACGATGCCGTCATACTTTCCGTAGGCCCCCTGGATTGCGTCCACAAGGTCTCCTTCGTGGTTGGACTGGTAAAGCGACACTTCAATGCCTTTTCCACTGCAGTGCTCCTGTATCATGCTGCACAGCTGGGCATAGTTCTCTTCCCCGTAAATTCCGGGTTCCCTGATTCCCAGGAAATTGATGTTGGGTCCGTTAATTACCAGAATACGCATTTTCGATTTCCTTTCCGGTCATAACCGCATTATCCATGAAATTATCGGTGCATTCGATCCTGATATCGGCACATGCACAGTATTTGTCGTATCTTTCCTCGAATCTCTGTCTCAGCTTGTCCTGCGTATTGGAAAGCGGCCTGCTGTCCGTTGCCTTCAGGATCGAAAGCGGGCAGTCAAGGAAGCATGTCTTTCCGTTTTCCTTGAGAAGAGCGACGTTTTCCGGCCTCAGTATCGAGCCTCCGCCTGTGGAAATAATCACATGCTGGAGAGAAGATACTTCACGGATCACTTCCGATTCGATATCCCGGAAGCCGGATTCTCCTACTTCCGCAAAGATCTGGGTGATCTCTTTCCCTTCCTTCTGAACAATCAGTGCGTCTGTGTCGATCACTTTCATGTTTCTCAGAGAGGAAAGATACTTCCCCACGGTGGATTTTCCGCATCCCGGCATGCCGATGAGAACGACATTTTCCTTGTTGCTCAGCATTTCCCTGAAAATGCGCTCCGTCGTTCCCTTTTCCACGGGTTCACCGGTAAAGTATTCAGCGGCATATACCGCCTGGGCGACCAGCATGTAAAGTCCGCCGGATGCCGGAATGCCCTTATCCAGAGCCTTCTGTACCAGTGCCGTCCTCAGAGGGTTGTATACGGCATCGATGACGCCGCTGAGGGCAGGAAAGTCATCGATATCCACTGCCGCAGTTCCAATATTCGGATACATGCCGCAGGGCGTCGTATTGATGATGATCCGGGCATCTCCGTGATTCTTTTTTGCCTCTTCATAGGTGATACATCCGTCTTTTCCGGTCCTGGAGACCCTGTAAATCCCGGATGCATCGAGACTTTCCGCAACGGCATAAGCTGTCCTTGAAGTTCCGCCGCTGCCGAGAATCAGCACTTCCTTTCCGGATACGTCGATGCCGGCCGAAGAGATCAGTTCTCTCATTCCGCTGTAGTCGGTGTTGTAGCCGTAGAGTTCTCCGTTCCTGTTCACCACCGTATTCACGGCTCCGATCTTCCGGGCTGCGGGATCGATGTAGGACAGGTATGGGATAACGGTCCTTTTATAAGGAATGGTGACATTGATCGCCCTGAAGTTCTTTTCCTTCATGAAACCGTCAACTTCCTCCGGTTTCAGTTCCTTCAGCTCATATCTGTAATCGCGGATTTTTCCGTGGATCTCCGCAGAAAAGCTGTGGGAAAGATGTTCGCCTATAAGTCCGTATTCCATTTTTACTCTTCTCCCAGGAACCAGTCCGTGCCGTATCTTCCCGCAAGAAGATCATAAAGTGCAAGTGCCGTCACGCTGTCGATGACGACTCTTGCCCGGTGAACGATGCAGGGATCATGTCTTCCTTTTGCTTCAATCGTGGTATTGCTGAAATTCTCCAGGTCGATCGTATCCTGAAGCTGCGAGATCGTAGGAGTCGGTTTTACGGCACATCTGAAAATGACCGGCATGCCGTTGGTAATGCCTCCGTTGATGCCTCCGTTGTGGTTAGTGGTGGTCACTACGGCGCCGTCTCTGATCCGGAACGGGTCGTTTGCCTCGCTTCCTCTCATGCCGGCAAGCGCAAAGCCGTCACCGAATTCCACGCCTTTTACGGCGGGGACCGAAAACAGGATGTGGGCCAGCACACTCTCCACTGTATCGAACCAGGGTTCTCCCGTTCCCTCGGGCATTCCCGTCACTGCTGTCTCCAGGACGCCCCCGACGCTGTCCCCCTGAGAACGCGCTTCCAGAATGACACTGCGCATTTTCTCTTCCGCTTCGCTGTCGAGGACCGCAAAGTTCATTTCATTGAGGGCCTTCATATCTTCTTCCAGATTCTCGAATCCTCTGTCGCTGACGGAACCGATGCGGCTGATATGGGTCGCAATCTCGATGCCCTGTTTCTTAAGGGCGGTCATGGCGATGGCGCCTGCCGCCACCAGCGCTGCCGTGATCCTGCCGCTGAAATGTCCGCCGCCGCGGAAATCCTCAAACCCGTTGTATTTGCATCTGGCGGTATAGTCCGCATGACCAGGGCGGGCCTTGATTTCCATCTCGGAATAATCCTGACTCCTGGTATCCGAATTGGGAATAATGATGGTGAGAGGGGTTCCCGTGGCCGCGCCGTTGAAGACTCCGCTGACGATCTCAAACGGATCCGGTTCTCTTCTTGCTGTGGAAATGCTGTCCGCAGGACGTCTTTTATCCAGCTGGGCACGGATGAAATCTTCATCGATCTCGATTCCGGGACAGAGGCCGTCAAGGACGGCGCCGATGGATCTGCCGTGGCTTTCGCCGAAAAGCGTCACCGAAAGATTGTTTCCGAATACGTTTTTCATGCGGATACCGCCTTTCTCAGTTTTTCTTCTATGTCCGAAATCGGGACTTTATTGATCTGCCAGCTGCCGATCTGCGGCACGTACACGACACTGATCATGTCGCCGCTGGCTTTTTTGTCATGTTTCACCGCTTCCGCGACCTTTTCCGGGTCCATTGGGGCATATACCGGAAGGTCCAGTTTTTTCAGTACCGGGACAAGCTTTTCCCTGACGTTATCGGAACACATGGGAACCATTCCGATTGCCACGCATTCCCCGTGCAGATAATTGGACATACCGTCCGCCGATTCCAGTGCATGCGCCAGCGTATGACCGAAATTCAGGATCTTTCTGAGGCCGCCTTCCCGTTCATCCTGTTCGACAACGCTCTTTTTGACAAGCAGTGCCTTCTCAATGACCGTATCGATATTCTCATAGACATCGCCGTTCTCAAAAAGCTCGAACAGTTCGGGATCGCTTGTCACCGACATTTTAAGAGCTTCGGCAAGACCGTTGTTCACAAGCCTTCTGCTGAGGGTTCGAAGCGTATCCGGGTCGATCAGCACGCCTTTCGGCTGCCAGAAAGCACCGACGATATTCTTATATCCCCCGAAATCCACCGCGGTTTTCCCTCCGATGGAGGAATCCACCTGTGAAAGCACCGTTGTCGGAATATTGTAAAAATCGATTCCGCGCATATAGCATGCCGCCGCAAAACCCGCCATATCGCCGACCACGCCGCCGCCTACGGCAACAACGCAGTCTGTTCTGGTAAAATCCGCTTTTACCAGGGCGCTGAGGATATCCGTCATATGCTCCATGTTCTTGTTGATCTCACCCTGCGGTATGCAGATCCTATAGGGACTTCTGCACTGGGATGCTACCGCGTCGGAATACTCCGAAGGCACTCCGGAGTCCGTGACCACCATGACTTTTCTGTCAAGATTCAGGTATCTTCCCGCTTCTTTCAGCACACCCCGCTGAAGGTGAATATCATAGTTTCCCTGGCTGGTTTTAACGGTTATGACCATCTGTTTTCTCCTTAAAGCGCGATCTCTCTGTCAAAACTTCCGACGATCCGGACCTGGTTGCAGCATTCGGAAAGCTCTTCCAGCATGTTTTCCCCATTCTCGGAATTGATGTTTCCTTCGCCTTCGGCATAGAAATAATAGCTCCAGATCAGATCCTTGGAAGGTCTGCTCTTCAGAGCGCGGAGGTTATATCCGTAATCGCCGATGACGGAAATAGCCTTGCCGAGGGAGCCGGCTTCATTGTTGACCGTGAACAGCATGATGAACTGTCCGTCGCTCTTTCTTTCGGTAGGAACTCTGGAAAAGACCGCAAATCTGGTCGTGTTGTTGGCGCTTCCGTTGATATGAGCTTCCAGCTTTTTGAGTCCGTAGATCTTTGCCGCTTCATCGCTGGCGATGGCTGCAATTGATTTGTCGCCTTTTTCGGCGACCTGCTTTGCCGCTACTGCCGTATTGACGACAGGGACTGCCTCAAAACCGTGCTCATGAATGTAATCCTCGCACTGTCCGAGAGCCTGTTCGTGGCTGATGACGGTCCTGATGTCGTCGATCGTCGCACCTTCGACGCCGAGCAGATTCTGAACGACGGAGATATCATAGATGCCGGTAATATAGAGGTTTCCGAAGAAAGCAAGGTCCATGACCTGGCCGACGTCGCCGTTGTAGCTGTTCTCCACGGGGAGGACTGCGACGTCGCAGGTTCCTTTTACCACGGAATCGTACGCCGACTTGAAATCCCTGCAGGATACCGCGGTCGCATCCGGGAAGATCTTCTTGGCTGCGATGTTGGCAAATGCCCCCTCTACGCCGGTATAGGCCACTCTCATTCCGTCGAGCAGACGGTGCTGATAGCTCTTGGAGACTTCGAAATTGTTCCTGAGGAACTTCACATAATACTCTTTCAGACTTTCATCGGTGATGTATGCGGAATTCCTTTCGACAACAGCTTCTTCTCTTGAAGAATCTGTGATCTGAAGGCCTCTCTGTTTCTTGTATTCCGCCACAATGCCGACCGCCTTCATTCTTCTTGTGAAGAGATCAGCCATCTCCTTGTCGATCTCGTTGATCGATTCACGGGCTTCTTCCAGTTTATTCATGGGTTATTTCTCCTGATAATCTTCATAAAGTTTTCTGAATGCGGGGATGGATCTCTCGATCTGCTCCTTGGTCACGCAGTAGGAAATCCTGACATACCCTTTGAAACCGAAGCTGTCGCTGGGCACGAGAAGAAGTTCTCTTTCCTTTGCCTTTTCGCTGAATGCGTTCGCATCCGGTTCCAGGGCCTTTACGAAGAGATAGAATGCGCCGTCCGGAGGAACGACCTCATATCCGATATCCGTAAGAGCCTTATAGAAATAGGCCCTGTTCTCATCGTACCTGGCAATGTCGGAAGTCACATTGCAGCACCTTGCCACTGTGAACTGGAGAAGACTGGGCGCGCATACAAATCCGAGCGCTCTTCCCGCTCCGCAGACCGCCGCATAGACGGATCCCGCGTCCGCGCACTTCGGCGAGACAAAGATATATCCGATTCTTTCACCGGGCAGAGAAAGGGATTTGCTGTAGGAATAACAGACAATGGTATTGTCATAAAACTCAGGAATATAAGGAACCTCGGCACCGCCGTAGACGAGTTCTCTGTAAGGTTCATCCGCAATGATGAAGATCTCATGTCCGAATTCCTTCTGTTTCCGGTTCAGGAGTTCGGAAAGCTTTGAGATCGTTCCGGCAGAAAGCACCGCGCCGGTAGGATTGTTCGGGGAATTGATGATGACCGCTTTTGTGCCGGCATTTATCGCCTTTTCCACAGCTTCAAGATCAAGCTGGAAATCCGGTATTCTGCTCGGGACTTCGATGACCTTCGCTCCGGCCTTTTCGATAAAGACCTTGTATTCGGGAAAATACGGTGCGATGACGATGACTTCCTCTCCGGGAAGGCATATCGCATTGAGGCTGATCGTGAGGGAGGCGGCGGCGCCGCAGGTCATATAGATGAGCTCGGGCTTTGCCTCTGTGCCGAATCTTCTTTTTATGTTTTCTGCCAGAACTTTTCTTACGGACATGTCGCCCGCAGCCGATGTATATCCGTGCAGAACCACGGGATCCATGGTATTCACAAGCTCTCTGATCGTATCATTTACGATTTCGGGTGCCGGTATGCTGGGGTTTCCGATGCTGAAATCGAAAACATTGTCGTTTCCGATCTCTGCCTTTCTTTTCTTTCCGTATTCGAACAGTGCCCTTATTACGGAGCTCTGTCTTCCAAGAGCTTCCATCTTTTCGTTGATCATGTGCCGTAAAATCCTCCGTAAAAAAAAATCCCGCATTCGTTCTGCCTTCCGGCATCACAAATTGCGGGCTCAATTTCTCACCTTTGAACTTAACCGTTCCTGGTGTCTGAGTCCGCTTGTCTAAAGTAATAATAATTAACTTTTCTTTTTTCTGTAAGCATTTCTGTTTCCTTTGGCTTATCGCCGCTAAATGTGATTATATTCCCTGTCTTTATGCATTGCAAACATAAATTGGAAAAACGAAAACAATTCTGTACAAAAAATTTCCTGCCGGATCAATCCGACAGGAAATACATTGAATTGCCGGGGAAAATGGACCAACCGTTAACGGGGGGTAACGTGCAATCAGGTTCTCCTTAATTTCATGGAAGCCACTGACAGCGTCTTCATCACAGCCGAAGAACTCATTGCCCTTGACCTCTCTGTACGGCACATAAGTGGAGTTGGTAGCAAAATCGGTTGAAACCGTATTTTCTATGGTGTCATAACAGAACATCGGAGCAGTGAACTACCCATCACCTAAAGGTAATGGGCTTCTAAGGGGCTAAGCCCCCGTTTAAGAAGTCTGGTATTTAAGTTTCCACCTAACAAGTTAGGCAACCCTTATTC
>R06__coassemble_125_pt1 | contig 29602 bp, 23 predicted proteins | sample R06__metabat2_low_PE_050 | metagenome-assembled genome bin R06 | reverse complement strand
GAGACCATGTTTCTTGTTTCGGTCCCGATGCTCGGAGGCAAGCCGCTGGAACTCTATTAAAACAAAAAACTTTATATAAACTACGGAGAGTGAGACGACACAATGGGCATTGAAGTTTATGCGGATGAAATTGTCAAGGAAGGACTCCACAGATACTGGAAAATCAGACGAATCTCGGAACAGAGACAGTTTTTCCAGAGATCCGATGAACGAATCAATGTCATGCTCAAGGCTTCCTATTATTCCGATACCTGGCCTCTTATCGACGGAAAACCGGAGATGGAGGAGGCTATGACCATGGATATTTCCGCCGGCGGTGCTGCTCTCTGTCTGAACCGCCACATGGATGTCGGCGAGGTCATCATGGTCAACGTTCCGAGAGTCGGAGCCATTGAAGCCATACCCAATGTCGTGAGCGCCATCTGCTGGTACAGAGAAGCGCCGAAAGGCGGAATGTTCAAGTTCATCTGCGGCGTCCAGTTCCGCTTTGCCGAGGGCACAGAGGAACGTGAGCAGATGAGAACCTATGTCGACAGCGTAAAGAAGAAGTACAAACTCTAAATTCCGGAAGATTTTTGATATGTTGGACAACAATAATGAAAAAAACGATATCCAGGATCCTCTGAGCGGCATAGCTGCCGAATCAGAAAAAGATTCCGGGCATCCCGAGAAAAAAGAAAAAAAGAGTTTCTGGCTGTTCGGTAAGAAAAAAAGATCGGAACAGGAAAATCAGATCATCCGCATCGAGGAACTCAAGGCAAGGATTGAGGCCGGAGAAGATATCGATCCGGATGAAGTCGTTTCCATGTACATGCCGCACCGTAGGGCGAAGATCATCGGTGCCGCCATCCTCAGGATGGATAAGCTGAGACTTTTCCTTCTGTGCGCGATCGTATTCCTCGGAGCTCTGTTCATTCTGGCTTTCATGCAGGAAAAAATGGGCAATTTCACCATCAACCTGGACCGACTGGAACTGTACAGAAAGGGAATCGCCATTTCCGACGATGCCATGTTTACGAATCCGACTGCCAGACTTACCGCAAGCGCCATTGAGGATGCCACCAACATTTCCGTCACCGATATCCCGACCGATGTCGACGACATCGACGGCGACCATAACGGGACAAACTATATGGCTTACACTTATTACGTACGCAACGCCGGCAAGGAGGATGTTTCCTATGTTGCCGCCGTTACCCTGGATTCCTGTTCCAAGGGAGCCGAAGACGCGGTCCGTGTCGCAGTGTGGAAAAACGACGAGGAGGTCATCTATGCGATGCCGTCCGCAGACGGCACGCCGGAGGACGGATGCGAGAATTTTCTTACAGACACCGTTGTCTGCAAATTCGAGGAGGATGAATTCCTTATCGGAAACGTTGATAAATATACCATCGTCATCTGGATGGAAGGCGATGATCCTGAGTGTGTTGACGCCATTGTCGGCGGTTCCGTGCAGTTTTCAATGAAAATCGCGGCGGCTTCGGACGATGACAGCACGTTGCTGGAAAAGTTCATACAGGATATTATCGATACCGTCAATGACGATAAGCCGATCAGTGCGGCGGGTACCGAGAGCCCGGATTTCCAGAAATACAGCGATGTCACCTGGTATACGAGACGAAATCAATAGAAATGCGGAACGGGACGGCAGGTTCTGCCGCCCCTGTTTTTCTCGGAATCTCGCCGGAAAGGGGCGCCGGTGGCGGTTCGAACGGAGTTTTTAATTTATGATCAGTAAAACAGCAGCAAATATCGCTGTCCTCGGCGGTGGTACCTGGGGTGTCGCCCTTGCAAGGATGCTTTCCGGAACGGGGCACAAAGTGACCGTATGGTCCAATAATCCGGAACATGTGGAACAGCTGGACAGGACCAGGACTCATTTCAATCTTCCCGGTTCCGTGATCCCGGAAGGGGTCCTTTTCGAAAAAAACATAGCGGCCGCGTGCATCGGAAGAGACATGCTCGTCATGGCGGTACCGTCTCCCTTTGTGAGGGAAACAGCTGCCAGGATCCGGGATTTTGTCACTGCAGATCAGATCATCGTCGATGCGGCAAAGGGATTGGAACCGCTGACGTATTACACGATGACTGAGGTCATCCGGGACGAACTCGAAAAAAGATCCTCCCTCAAAGGAATTCGGATCGCGGCCCTGTCGGGACCCAGCCATGCGGAAGAAGTCGTAAAGGATCTTCCGACCTGCCTGGTTTCCGCCTGTGAGGACCCGGATACGGCTGACCTGGTCAGGGATACGTTCATCAGTCCGTTCATGCGAGTCTATTCGAGCACCGACGTCCGGGGCGTAGAGCTGTGCGCGGCACTCAAGAATATCGTAGCCATTGCTGCCGGCATTTCTGCCGGACTCGGGTTTGGGGACAATGCCAAGGCTGCCATTATCACCAGGGGAACGGCGGAAATCGCAAAGCTCGGAAAAGCGGACGGATGCAATGAGATGACCTTTTTCGGACTTGCCGGCATCGGCGATATCATCGTTACCGCTACCAGCATGCACAGCCGCAACTGCAGATGCGGACTGTACATTGGGCAGGGAATGACACCGAAAGAAGCGGTTGAAAAAGTAGGAATGGTCGTTGAAGGCGTTAATGCCATACCGGCGGCCATGCAGCTTGCAAGAAAATACAGGACAGAGACTCATATCATTGCTGCAGTGAATGCCATCGTGAATCTCGGCATCGACCCGAGAGTGATGGCTCAGAGGCTGCTGAATCTCAGCGCAAGACCGGAATTTTGACCGAATAAACGGGAAAAGAGAACCGAAATTATACAGTTGTTAACAGTTAGCATCTATATTGATGCTATTAAAATCGGCGGAAACCGCCAATATTAAGGAATACAGACAGGAGTTATTAACATGCCCAAAGACAGATACGCTGAGAATCTGAAGACCTACAGTGAAGGACTGAATAAAATAATCCAGGATATCAACAGCGCGGAAAATGCGCCGGAATCTCTGAAAGAAGCTGCCAAGAACCTTGGACAGTGCAGTGATATCCTTCATCAGCATTACCAGAACGGCGAGCTGGGTATCGTTGATTTTGGGCCGCAGTATGCGGATAACTGGAAAAAGGCCCAGCAGGCAGTATCCAGTTTCCTCGAGAATTCAGCCAACCCCGAAGCGAGCAGCGCCGACAAGAAACTGGCGGCTTCCATCAAATCTTCTTTTGAAACCATCAAACCCCAGGAAAACTCCGTAAAACAGATGCTCGACGGTATGAGCAAAGCTCTGGAGATCCAGAAAGACTGGGGAACCGGAAAAGAAGAGGAGAAGGCAAAGGCACAGTTCGAAAAGACCGGTCTTTACGGTCATCGTCCTTCCATGGAAGAATGTGTCAACATGACCGTCGAGAACATAGACGCCCTTACGCTTGCCGACCGCATGATCTGGCTCCAGACCATGAATTATCAGAATATGGCGGCAAACAATGTGAACCAGTCAAAGGGCATTTACGCAGAGACCCTGGACAGACTCAGCGACGAACTGAATGTAGCACCTTTTGACAAACAGGTGGAAGTCAGCGCCTGCCTTCAGAGATATCTCGTGGAAACCAAACAGCAGGCCTATGCAAAGAAGGAAAAGTTTGCCAAGGAAGCTCCGGATACGACAAAGGCCGAAGAATATTCCATCGTAAAAATGGCGGCAGAACCGGAATTCGAGCAGACGGAGACCATTGTCAACATGCATGCCAACTTCGCTGGTATGAGAGAGAGCGGTGCTCTCAAGGCACTGGAGGACCCCGGCATGCTGGATAAGAAATATTCCGTGATCGGCACATACGGAAACCAGGTCTATAAGACGGTCTCCAAGAACAATCCGTCCCAGTTAGAGGAACAGAGAAACAGATTTGCTCAGAATGTCGAAACTTCCGGCTTCGGCAACCCCGGATACAAGAATGATCTGGCCTCGGCATATAAGGCTCTTACCAATGACAAGCGCGCCGCTTCTTCTTCCTTTACCGATATGCAGAAGAGCGTAAGCGAGCTGCTCAAGGAGAGAACGGATGCCCCGTCCAGCAACGAGGAATTCCTCAGGAAACTCAACGAGGCCAAGTCCAAGGTTGCCGATTATCTCCAGACCCATTCCGGGAAAAGATATACCGACCAGGGCAAGGAAAGAGTGGAGATGGCCAAGAAACTCAGTGAATCCCTCGACAAGATGACAGAGGATCCGGAAGTAAAGGCCATCGCCTCCAATTACAGGGCGGAAAAGAAAAATGAAGCTGTCCAGGCACTGAAAAACGGCATGGAGGCCCTTGACAGCAAGGAACCGGAAAACAGACCTGTCGATCCGGACAGCATGATCAAGTCCTGCCTGGCTGAGATAGGCCTGGGTTGTTCTCGTATACTCGCGGTCCTCAAAAATAACGGAGGAGATCTCTTTGCGGGAAGCTGAAGAACCGGCACGGTCAATCAGGAAGGCAAGCAGTTCCTTCGCCCGTTCCCTGCGGAACGTGACTGGTTTGCCGTCTACGAAAAAGTCAAAGGAACCGAAAGTCCTGGCATACATTTTTTCATTTTTCTCCGAGGACTGCAGGGGATTTCTCAGGGAAGAGAGCTCGTTTTCGACATCTTCCGCCGTGACCGGCTTCAGAATATAACCGCTGGAATGCATTTTCATGGCTTCCATTGCATAATCCGAATATCCGGTACAGAAGATAATATTGATCTTCGGATAGATGGCTTTCAGCTTTTTGGCAAGCTCCAGTCCGGTAATCTCCGGCATCTGGATATCCAGAAAAGCGACATCCGGAAAGTGCTCCTTTGCGTATGCCAGGGCTTCTGATGGTATCTGCGTCGCAAACACTTCCGCATCTGCCTGAACCCTGCCGATTGCCCTGACCAGAAGTTTCAGGGAACCTGCCTCGTCGTCGACCGCCAGTATTTTCATAGCTGTTTCTCCTTGTTTTTGGGAATGTGGACCGTTGCAACGGTACCTCCCCCCGGGTGGCTTGCAATTTCAAGTCTTCCGCCGCACATGTTTTCGAGCCTGGATCCGAGATTCTTCAGACCTACATGATCGTTGGAAAGAGGTGCTTCCGGGTCAAAACCGGTGCCGTTATCTTCCACGACCACGACAAATTCGTCGCCCATATCCCGGGAAATGATCCGGAGCGTTCCACCGCCCTGCATGGTCGTCAGACCGTGTTTGACAGCATTTTCTGCAAGCATCTGCACAGTCATGACTGGGAGCTCAAATCCGGCATCAAGAGTATCATAGATCACTGTTAGCGAGTCTTCAAATCGCAGTTTCTCCAGAGACAGATATCTTTTCACGTGGGTCAGTTCCTTGCTGAAAGGGATAAGTCCGTCATCGGAAAGAGAATTCAGGTTTTCCCTGAGATATTTGCCGAAATCACCCAGGGCATTGATCGTTTTATCCGGATTTCCATCGATCGCCATGATGGCGCCGAGGCAGTTATAAAGGAAATGCGGCTGGATCTGGGAAATCATGATCTTGTTTTTGCTTCGCTCCAGTTCAAGCTCAAGATCTGATTCCTCTTTGACCCTGTTCTGGGCCTCGTTGATAAGGGCCTGACCGTGCAGCACTACCGCGACACAGGCGGCCGTGCACAAAAAGACAGCGATGGCATTGGGAAGCGTCAGCATTTTCAAAGACTGCCGGAAGATATAGCCGTTATCCAGGCCCACGCTGGTTGCGGGCCGGTAAAGCGAGCCATTCGTGACTTCAATTGTCACAGGTTCCCGGTAGTAGATGGCATTCAGGTCTACAATATGGAACGAAGGCGATACGTATGCATTGGTCAGAGCGCAGACAACGGTTAGGACTATGGATAATGCACCGGAACCGAAGGTAAGGCTTGTGTTGAAATACCGGCAGGTGAGTACAACTGGGAGGAGAAACAGTGCCATGGCCTTGTAGCCGATCAGAAGATTGTACATGAATATGGAAAAGGTCAAGGTAAGAAGCATTTCGTATTTCAGCCATGGTTTATTGCATTGAAAAGCAAAACTGATGAGACAGGATACAGCGAGAAGAATGGAGTTTCCGCATAGTACAAGTGTCTGAAACAGAACGGAACCTCCGTAAAAAATATCTACTCTGTATAAGCACCAGGTCAGGATAAAAAGGACCGATGTGGCAGCAAGAAGCGCAATCATGACATGATTGGCGTCGATCTCCTTTTGAGATACCAGTATCCCGATTTCCTTTCTTTTGTTCCTGATCAGAGAGACATCTCCGCTGCGATGAAACATATGCATAAAAATGTAAACTTCCTTGTCTCGTTTTGTTCTAATTTACGACAAAAATATTGCTGTGGCAACCGGTGCAGCAAATGGTATGGATTCTGTTTCAGTTATTACATAAAGGCTGAGATAAAACGTGTTATGCTTCCCAAAGGAAACTGGCGGTCATTGAGTTTGTTTTTGAGCCGTTTGCTTATGTTTCGGAGCTCCTTATCAATCTGATCACAATCCTGTACGGCGGCAGAGCTGCTGTCAGTTATACATCACCAGCGGGAAGCTGCTGTCGCTGTATTGGTGGGCAGAAGTTACTATTTTGGTACTGATGAGCATCAACATTAAATACTCTCTAAGAGCTTCCCATGGCTCTACGAAGAAAATCGGAGAGATTATGTATCTGCCTTTTAAGGAGTAGACGAAAGAAAAAACGGAACTCTGTTGGATGTTGCCAAACCAGCATGACGGGTTCCATCTTTTTATGCTTAACAGGAGATGTTGCTCCATGTTTTTATGGTTAAACTCAGATCTGGCGGAAGTCACGGACAACGGTGACATGGTCTCTATGCCGGAGCCGGATTATCTATTCCTGATATCCAGCCGGGCTTTTGTCTACAGAGAAGTTTCTCATTTCACATTTCCTGCTGTTTCCTTTTCTGCCGCCTCACCCGGTTGAGATGGCGCTCAAAGTCACCGCTGTCCAGAAGAGATGAGAGGACCAGCTGCTGAAAGGTCGAGACTGTACAAGAATAAAAACCGATTCTTTCTTCCAAAAGTGGAAGCAGCTTTTTGGGGACAATCATATATCCGGTTCGTAGTCCCGAAGAGATCGTCTGGGTAAATGTATTGACGTAGATCACTTTCTCGGAGTCATCCATGGAAAACAGGGTGTCCTCCGATTTGCGGGACAGTGTGAATTCCGATTCAAAATCGTCTTCAATGACATAGGCATCGTTTTTCTGGGCCCAGCGGAGATATTCGTGTTTCTTGGAAGAGGATGCTGTGACGTTGCTGGGATAGCTTCGGTACGGAGAGACATGGAGAACTGAAGCATGGCTCTTTTTCAGCTCCCGGCTTTCGATTCCGTCTTTTCCAAGTTTCAGCATTTCGTATTTGACGCCGTTTGCCGCATATACCTGTTCGATCTTGGCATAGGAAGGGTCTTCGATGCCGTAGATCCTGTCACGTCCAAGCATCTGCACGATCAGACTGTATAGGTATTCGCTTCCTGCCCCGATGATGATCTGCTCCGGAGAGACGGTGATACCCCGGCTGCGTGCCAGGTATTTGGAAATCGATGTACGGAGCTGCAGGTTTCCCCGATGGGGGGATCTTGTCAGGATGTTTTCTTCATAATCTGTCAGAACACGCCGCACGGCTCTGGCATAAACGCCGGACGGGAAGCCGATGGCATCCTGCGCGGCGGGTGCCGGGATCGGTTCCGTTTTTTCTTCATGGACCGGGAACATATCGCTGTCTGTGTAGCAGATGAAGTATCCGCTGCGTTCTTTCGAATTGACATATCCTTCGCTGATGAGAAGATCATATGCGTGTTCCACCGTAATCACGCTAACTCCGAAACGGTCAGCCGTATTTCTTTTGGAGGGAAGCCTTGTTCCGTAGGGGAATACACCGGCTTCGATTTCCTGCCGCAGCTCCCTGTAGATATCGATATATTTTTTGCTCATTGTTCTGGCCTTATAAAACTATATATATTTGTGAAATTTATAATATCAGATTGAGTGAAAATTTCAACACGGTCATTTTGCACAAAAAATGGAAAATATCATCTACATTCTTGTGACGATTACATATGTTATGATTTAGAAAAATGAATTTACAGAGGAGAAAATATCCAATGGCATATGAAAAGACCTATGAAGGACTGAAGGAGATCACAGCGGTATCCGCGCTGTCCGGACATGAGGACAGAATGATCCGCTACCTGGTTGATAAGCTCAAAAACTATACGGACGATATTGTCGTCGACTATTCGGGCAACATTACGGCAGGGTTCAAGGGAACAAAAAATCCCGAACAGAAACTCCTTATGTTTTCCCATATGGATGAAGTCGGCATGCTTGTAAGAAAGATTTCCGATGACGGATATCTTTTCTTCGAGAGACTCGGAGGACCTTCCGAGAAGACGCTCCGCTCCCAGATCGTAGATGTCTACAGCTACGATGAGAAGACCTGCTACAAAGGTGTCGTCGGAACAAAATCCCACCATTACACCGGGGATTCCGAGAAACTCAGCGTACCGAACAAGCATGAACTGTACATTGATGTCGGCGCTTCCTCGAAGCAGGAAGTCCTGGATATGGGCATCGACATCGGAAGCACCGTCACCTACACGACGCCTTGCACCAGGATCGGAAAGAGCAGAGCCGTATCCAAGACCATGGACAACAGAGCAGCATGCTACACGCTTCTCGGCGTGGCGGAATACCTTTCCCAGCATAAGCCGCTGGTCTCCGTCTACATCGGATTCTCCGTTCAGGAAGAGTTCAACATCAGAGGAAGCCTTCCGATGTGGGAGCGCCTGAAACCCGAGATGTGCATTTCTCTGGACTGCGCCGTTGCATGCGACACACCCGACCTGAAAATGCTCTATGAGATCCGGCTCGGCGACGGCCCCGTCATCTCGGAAATGAATACTTACGGAAAAGGACCTGCAGGCGGTCTTATCTCCAACCCCAAGTTCCGTACCTTCATTCAGAAAGTAGCGGACGAAAAGGGAATGAAATATCAGAGAGAGATCTCTGCCGGCGTGCTTTCGGACGGCTCCTTCATGCAGATGAAAGGCGAGATGGGAACCGTTATCTGCCATCTTGGTTTCCCGATGAGATACTCCCATTCTCCTTCCGAAGTTGTCGATATGAAAGACATAGAGGAACTGAAGGAACTGCTGATCGGCACTGCCATGAAGGTGGAAGGCGTCGAAGAGTTCAAAAGAGGCTGAAAACAGGACAGGAGAAGAAAAAATGAGCTATCTGCTTGCACATGATCTCGGCACCTCAGGAAACAAAGCATGTCTTTATACCAACAAAGGCGAACTCATCAAGGCCGAAACGGTAGGCTATGAGACCTATTATCTCGGCGGCGGAAAAATCGAGCAGAACCCCGAAGACTGGTGGAAAGCGATCGTCGAATCCACGAGAAAACTGATTGAGGGAATCGATGTCAGTGAAATCAAGGGCATCAGCTTCAGCGCCCAGATGATGGGCCTAGTGTGCATCGACAGGGACGGCAGGGTCCTGAGGAACTCGATGATTCACAGCGATCAGCGTGCCTCCGAGGAGAGCAGGGAGACGCAGAAGCAGATCAGCGAAAAGGATTTCTTCGCCATTACCGGACATCACTCCGGTCCCAGCTACCCGATGCAGAAACTCATGTGGGTGAAAAAGCATGAACCCGAAATCTATGAGAAGACCTATAAAGTACTGAATGCCAAGGACTACATCGTGTTCCGCATGACGGGGAAAATCGCCACGGATTACACCGATGCGAGCTCCACGAACATGTTCGACGTGCCGGCGAGAAAATGGTCCGAAAAACTCTGCCGCATGGGCGGAATCGACATGGAAAAGCTCCCCGAGGTAAAGGATTCCACCTGGGTTGCCGGAACGCTCATCCCGGAGGTCGCGGCAGAAATGGGACTTGCTCCGGAAACAAAAGTCGTACTCGGCGCCGGAGACGGCATGTGCTCCAGCGTGGGCTGCGGTGCCATTGTTCCCGGGAAGGTCTATAACTATATCGGCTCTTCCTCCTGGATCACCGGCATCTTTGAGAAGCCGCCCATCGGAGAGAAAATGTATCTTGAGATCTGGGCACATCCCGCAGGACCCTGGGCCAATGCGGGCGGCACCATGCAGAGCGCCGGTTCCGCCTTCGAATGGGCGGCGGATACGCTGTACGGCAGTGTTGCCAGCCCCGATATCGAAAAAGAACTTGCACAGACGAAACCGGGCTCCGGCGGAGTCATCTTCCTTCCTTACCTGAACGGCGAACGCGTTCCTTTCTGGAATGAGAAGGCCAGGGGTACCTTTGTGGGTATTTCCAACCTCACGACTCGGGCAGATCTGCTGAGAGCCGTGCTGGAAGGAGTTGCCTTTAATCTGAAGATGATCCTTGACGAGACCGAGACCTGGATGGATGTGAAGGAAATCACGGTCCTCGGCGGTACGATCCGGAACAAGCTGTTCTGCCAGATCCTTGCAGACGTCTACGGCATCCCGGTCGTGACGCTGAAAAACACAAGCCAGATCACTTCGCTCGGCGCCGCCATCATCGCCGGCGTCGGCTGCGGAGAGATCGACAGCTTCGAAAGCACAGAGGGGTTCTGCACTGTTGACAGGCGTTATTATCCCGAAAAAGAAACAGCGGAATATTACGCCGGCAGGTCCGGACTCCTCAGGGAAACTTATGAATCGCTGGTGAATGTGTTCGAAAAACTGAACTGATGCGGTCTGCCTGACAGAGACACCGGATTTGATAATAAAAGCTTATTGATAATAAAAAATTATTACAAGAATAAATTGAATTAAATAGGGCTTTCTCAGGACTTTTCAGAGGACTGTGAGAAGCATAAAATGCATTGAATTCTGCATAAATTGAATATTATGCAATTTTAAGCATTTTTTTCATAATTTATACAAACTCTGTACACAGAGTGGTGCAAACTGCCCAAAAAAGCACCTTCAATTTAGTTGCATGGTTTGTTGACACCTATTTTTAAATTGAACTAAGATAATATCAGAGAGAGTTACAGAGCCTCACGAAAAAACGAGCGCAGAAAAATGCGATATATGAGACTCAAGACTATAAACAAATTCATTTACTATTTAGGAGAGAAAAATGGCAAACTACGAACAGTGGAATGGATTTAATCGCGGATATTGGGATGAAGAAGTCAACGTCCGTGACTTTATCCAGAGAAACTACACACCCTATGAGGGTGATGAGTCCTTCCTCGCAGGCCCTACAGAAGCAACAGATAAGCTCTGGGGCGCACTGCAGAAGCTTCAGGCTGAAGAGCGTGCTAAGGGCGGCGTTCTTGACTGCGAGACAGAAGTTGTTTCCAGCCTCACCTCTTACGGACCTGGCTACATCGATGAGAACCTCAAGGATCTTGAGAAGATCGTCGGTCTCCAGACAGATAAGCCTCTGAAGAGAGCATTCATGCCTTACGGCGGAATCAAGATGGCAGAGCAGGCAGCTGAGAGCTACGGCTACAAGATCAACCCTGAACTCCACAAGATCTTCACAGAGTATACAAGAACACACAACCAGGCAGTTTTCGATGCATATACACCTGAAATGCTTGTTGCACGTCATACACATATCGTAACAGGTCTTCCTGATACATATGGCCGTGGACGTATCGTCGGCGACTATCGTCGTATTGCTCTTTATGGTATCGATTACCTCATCAAGGCAAAGGAATATGACAAGTCCATCTGCGGCGACGGCACAATGACAGATGACATCATCCGTCAGCGTGAAGAGCTCTCCCGTCAGATCAATGCTCTCAAGGGCATGAAGAAGATGGCAGAGATCTATGGCTATGATATTTCTCAGCCTGCAAAGAACGCAAAGGAAGCTGTACAGTGGCTGTACTTCGGCTACCTCGCAGCTATCAAGACACAGAACGGCGCTGCAATGTCTGTCGGCCGTATCTCCACATTCCTTGATATTTACATCGAGCGTGACCTTAAGAACGGTGTCATCACAGAGTCTGAGGCACAGGAACTGATCGACCACATGGTCATGAAGTTCAGAATGGTCAAGTTCGCACGTATTCCTTCCTACAACGAACTCTTCTCCGGCGACCCTGTCTGGGCAACACTTGAGATCGGCGGATCCGGAATCGACGGCCGTTCCATGGTTACAAAGAACGACTTCCGTTTCCTCCATACACTTGAGAACATGGGCCCCTCTCCGGAACCCAACCTCACAGTTCTGTATTCTTCCAGACTGCCGAGAAACTTCAGAGAGTATGCAGCTAAGATTTCCGTCAAGACATCTTCCATCCAGTATGAGAACGATGATGTCATGAAGGTATATTGGGGCGATGACTACTCCATCTGCTGCTGCGTTTCCGCAACAGAAACAGGCAAGGAGATGCAGTTCTTCGGAGCTCGCTGCAACCTCGCAAAGACACTTCTCTATGCTATCAACGGCGGCGTCGATGAGACACACGATACAAAAGACGGCAAGCACATGCAGTGCGGCCCGAAGCTTGCTCCTATCACTTCCGAGTATCTTGATTACAACGAAGTCATGGAGAAGTTCAAAGTCATGATGGACTGGGTTGCAGGTCTCTATGTCAACATCCTCGACCTCATCCACTACATGCATGATAAGTACTATTACGAAGAGGCTGAGATGGCTCTCATCGATACAGATGTCCGCCGCTCCTTCGCAACAGGTATTGCTGGTATCTCTCACGTTGCAGACTCCCTCAGCGCTATCAAGTATGCTAAGGTCAAGACCATCCGTGATGAGACAGGCCTCGTAGTCGACTTCGAGACAGAGGGCGACTTCCCGAGATACGGCAACGATGATGACCGTGCTGATGAAATCGTAAAGTGGGTTCTCAAGACCTTCATCGACGATATCAAGAAGCATCACACATATCGTAATTCTGAGCCTTCCACCTCTCTCCTTACCATCACATCCAACGTTGTTTACGGCAAGGCAACAGGTGCTACACCTGATGGACGTAAGGCACGCACACCTTTTGCTCCTGGTGGAAACCCCTCCTACGGTGCAGAGCAGAATGGTCTTCTTGCTTCTCTTAACTCCACAGCTAAGATTCCTTATCACTACGCACTCGACGGTATCTCCAATACACAGGCTATGAACCCCGATGCACTTGGACACAGCCTCGAAGAGCGCAAGGTCAACCTCGTACAGGTTCTCGACGGTTACTTCGATCAGGGTGCACATCACCTCAACGTAAACGTCTTCGGCAAGGAAATCCTTCTTGACGCTATGGCACATCCTGAGAAGCCCGAATATGCAAACTTCACAATCCGTGTTTCCGGATATGCAGTCAAGTTCATCGACCTTACTCATGAACAGCAGTTGGACGTTATCGCACGTACAATCCATGCGAAAATGTAATCTCCGCACAGTGGCGTAAGTAAGTTCAGCTGGGTCCCTGTGGCAATCCCACAGGGACCCTTTTCTTCAGAAAGGAAAGTTATGGCAGCAGAATTCAATCATGTTAAGGGACGTGTCCACCAGCTTGAGAGCTTCGGACTTGTCGACGGACCAGGCGTAAGATTCGTCATATTTGTCCAGGGATGCAGGATGCGCTGCAGATACTGCCATAATCCCGAAACCTGGCAGATCGATGCCGGAACCGAGTGGGATTCGGAAGACCTGTTCAACCGTGCCTACCGTTTCAAAAATTACTGGCAGGATAACGGCGGAATCACCATCAGCGGCGGAGAACCCATGCTCCAGATGGATTTCGTTACCGATATCTTTGCTAGAGCAAAGGAAAAACATGTTCACACAGCCCTCGATACCTGCGGACAGCCCTTCAGCATGGAGCCCGCATTTCTTGAGAAATTTGACAAGCTCATGGCAGTGACGGATCTGTTTATCCTTGATATCAAAGAGTTCGACAGTGCCAAGCACAAGGCACTCACCGGACACCCGAATGAGAATATTCTTCAGATGGCCAAGTACTGCTCTGATCACGGCAAAAAACTCTGGATCAGACATGTCCTCGTTCCGAATCTCACCGATGACGAACAGGGACTGAAAGGCCTTGCTGATTTTATCGATACATTGAAAACTGTGGAAAGGGTGGAAATCCTTCCCTATCACACTCTCGGCGTATTCAAGTGGAAAAAGATCGGTGTACCGTATACGCTTGAAGACGTGGAGCCCCCGACGGACGAGGAAGTGGAGAAGGCGCAGAAACTTCTTCACTGCGAGCGATATGTATACAAAAGAGGCACCCAGGGCTGATCCCGGTCTGCTGTTTTGTCCATTTCAATATAAAGGTGCAGTGCTTCCAGCTGCGTTCCGGTGTACCGGACCTGCAGCGCGGCACTGCATTTTCCGTATTGCCGATTTTGATGGTTCTGTATATAATCAAAATGAGTAATAATAATTCTGGACGGATATCATGATGTATAAGCTTTCATATTATATACAGACAAACCTGCTCTGCATCCTGGCATTGGTTTTTATCCTGGTCGGATGGCTGAAAAACACCAGGAAAGATTCTGTTCTCGGCCGCTTCATGTTCATGTTCATCGGACTGACGACAGGCTACTGTATTTCCGACGTGGCTTCTGTCTGGCTTTCGGGCAATGTATTTACCGGTTCACGGGTTTTGCAGATCATCGCAAACAGCATTTATTTTTATGCTGTCGTGCTGATCAGCGCGGTATGGCTTCTGTATGTCACCTATAATATCAGTGCAGAAAAAAAGATCAGTGTCAGAGAAGGTTTTCTGATTTTTCTCCCTGCCATTATTTTCGGCGTTATCCTTATTATCAACGCCTTCAACGGAATGATGTTCACTATCTCCGAAGACGGCATATACAAGAGAGGGAAACTCGTTTTCCTGCATTATCTGCTGGCGATTGCCTACCTGCTGTTTGCAAACCACAGAGCTGCCACCGCCGCTCAGAAACAGGAAAGCAGGATCCGTAAAAAAGAACTTTTGACCTATCTTTATTTCGGCGTTGCACCTTTTGCAACCGGTATTATTCAGATTCTCTGCTACGGACTTACCACATCGCAGATCGGCCTTGTGTTCTCTCTAGTTCTTTTCTATCAGAACAGTCTGAACGGTATGGTGAATGCGGATGCTCTGACCGGACTCAACAACAGAAGGGCATTCGATGCCTACATCGAAAGGAATATGTTCCGCCTTGAAACAAAGGAACTGTCCATTATGATGATGGATATTGACCGTTTTAAATCCATCAATGACCGGTTCGGCCATATGGAAGGGGATGCCGTTCTCAGAAAAGCCGCCGCTGTCCTGCAGGAGGTCTGTGCGAATAATCCAAAGAATCTGTTTCTCTCGAGATTCGGCGGAGATGAATTCATCATTGCGGGCTACGGACTAACCAGAAATGAACTTGAAAATATCCGTTCATCCATAGATGCCAAACTTTGCGAGGTTTCTGCGGGACTCAACATCGGCATGCCGCTGTCCATGAGCATCGGTTATGCGACAGGCAGCTGTCATTCCTATCAGGAATCGGAGCAGATACTCGCTGCTGCCGACAGCAGGATGTATGACGTCAAGATCGAAAAAAGGATCAGAAACAGCTGAATACGATTCGTATAAGGCATATCCCTTTTCCGGGAGGATATGCCTTTTTATTATGGAAACAGGAAAATGGGGAACCGCAGAAGCGGCTCCCCATTTTTTACATCCATATTTCCGCAGTGAGAAAAGTCCTTCCTTTTCTGCTCTGACCGCCTTCTACCGCCAGTTTTCCTTTTCCGTATCCCCGAAGAGAGATGATGTCTCCTTCGGTGATCTCCTTGTCCGGCTTCAGACATTCTTCATAGTTCAGGGATGCGAGCCCTTCACGGATCATTTTTGCGGCGATGGTCCTGCTGATGCTGAACATGCCGGAAACGACGGTGTCGAAACGGGAACTCTGCACTGTGAAAGTGACCGATTTCGTTTTCCGCTCCGGGACGGGAACTTCGGAAAGATCCACCTTTTTCAGTTTTACACCGTATTTCCCCACGTGGTCCAGTTCATAAAGCAGGGTATCGCAGACAGTCTCCATGCAGAGAACGTAGGCGGCGTTTCCGCTGATCATGATGTCACCGAGCCACTCACGTTTGATCCCGAGCGCAAGGATGGCACCGAGATAATCGCGGTGGCCGGGTTCACCGAATCCCGCCGTGATCTGAAGAGCGGAAAGAACGGAGAGGTCCGGTTCATCGTCCGGCGCCCAATCGGGAAGGAAAAAGGCCGGCTTCCGGTCCGTGTTTTCAATGCCGCAGGTGATCACCATCCGGCAGTCCGCGCGGTTCATAGCCCATTTTTCCAGTTTGTACTGTTCGGCGGGCGTGAGAAAATGGGTATTCGTCTGCAGAGAGGATCTCTCGCACCGCATCCTCAGGTCTTCTGCTCTTCGGAGCAGTTCAGCATCTTCTGCCATTTTTCCTTATCCTCTTCCTTAATGACGTCTCCGAGACGGAAACTGTAATCGATATTCTGCCTTGTGATGATGTCCTGGATGCGTCTGTTGACGCGGGCTACTTCTTCCTGGATCGATTTCGAGGACATTCTGATGACGCCGGCCCTGGTGATGTCCGACCGGACCAGGTTATCGGAGGAAACGACACGGACGTTTTCATCCTTGCCGATCTTTTCCGCCATTCTTTCGATGTAGGCGTCCGCGCTTTCTCCCTGATCTGTAAAGAGCACGTCGATGCCGTGATGGGACAATTTCTTTCCGGTATCATTCGGGCTGCGGTATGCATCGAAAACGATGACCACGCGGGAACCGGTGAAGCTGCTGTAATCCGACATGATGTCCATCAGACGGTTTCTTGCGGCATCAAGGCTCTTTTTTGAAAGAGCATCCAGTTCTTCCCAGGAGAAGAGAACATTGTAGCCGTCCAGAATATAAGTCATCCTGCGGATGGAGGAAGTGTCCCCGGGGTCCGCTTGGCGGACAACGGCGGCTTCTCCGTAATGTCTTCTGTGTATGGGACCGAATTCGCGCTGCATCAGCTCTTCCAGCGCTTTTTCGTCGAGATTGTAGGTGTGGTGCACGACCTTTTCCGTCACCTGCTTTTCGGCTTTCAGATACCGTTCCAGATGCATGAAACTGAAAACATCGTTCCATTTGACGATATCGCCGGCGCCGTGCCTGCAGAAGACCGAATCGGCGGGGTTCTGCAGATCCCGCTCGGGATCATAGGGATGTGCGGCTCTGACAGCATCCGGATCATGGCACTCCCTGTAGGTGTCCGCGACGCAGCCGATGGACCCTCTTCCTCCGGTATAGGAGGCGACCTGGGATGCATAGCCCTGCATCTCGGATACCGGGCAGTGACCCTTGATCAAGGTCATGCCGTCCGATCCGTTTTCCAGCGTGAAATCTCCGCTCATGGACCGGATGTCTCCGACGGCTCTTCCGACAGTCTCCGTCGGTATCTTCATGGTGTAACTGTAGGTGGGCTCCAGGATGACAGACTGTGCCTGCATGAGCCCCTGGCGAACGGCTCTGAGTGCGGCTTCCCTGAAGTCTCCGCCCTCCGTATGCTTGATGTGGGCTTTCCCCGAGACCAGCGTTATTCGGACGTCGGTGAGCGGAAAACCGCAGAGTACGCCGGTATGCTGCTTTTCCTCCAGGTTGGAAAGGATGAGTCTCTGCCAGTTGAGCGCAAGGGAATCGGTGCGCGCCGTGCTGGAGATCAGGATACCGGATCCGGGCTCCACCGGATCTAGTACGAGGTGCACTTCCGCATAATGTTTCAGAGGCTCGAAATGGCCGACGCCTTCGACTCTGTTTCTGATGGTTTCCTTATAAAGAACTTCGCCTTCGTCGAAGGATACGCTGACGCCGAAACGGGATTCGATCAGGCTGGTCAGCACTTCGATCTGAATCTCTCCCATGATCCTCGCATGAATCTCATGCAGTTTTTCGTCCCACACGATCCGGAGAAGCGGCTCCTCCTCTTCGAGTTTTGCCAGTTTTGGCATCATGGCCCTGGGATCGCAGCCCGCGGGCAGGGAGATCCGGTAGGACATGACCGGTTCCAGCACCGGCGTATAGACGGATTTTTCGTCTCCGAGCGCACAGCCGGCATAGGTCAGGTCCAGACCCGAAACGGCGGCAATATCTCCTGCGGATATGCTGTCCGCCGTCCGGTATTTTTCTCCGCTGTAGATGCGGATGGCGGTAATTTTCTGTACGCACTCGTTTCCGTTCCCGTCCCTGTACCGGACGGCATCTCTTACCCTGAGTGTTCCTCCGGTAAGCTTGATATGGCTGAGTCTGGTGTTCTGAAGATCTCTTGTGATCTTGTATACCTTGGCGGAAAAGGCGGTTCCGTATACGGGGGCCGGTGCGATACCGAGAATCAGGGAAAGAAGCCCGTCGATGCCTTCTGTTCGAAGACCGGATCCGAAAAGACAGGGGAAATACTTCCTGGTGCGGAACAGCGGTGCGGCATCCGCAGGGGTGATGGAACCTTTATCCAGGTAATCCGTCATGATCTTTTCATCCAGAGAAGCCACATCCTCCTGTGTGGAAGCAGTGAACTGTCCGCCTCCGTCGATCTCGGTGAGAACACAGTCGCCGGAGAGGTTTTCCCGGAGATCCGCCATGATGGCGCTCCTCGACGGGGTCAGCATGTCCATCTTCGTGACGAAGATCACCGTGGGAATCCGGTATTTGGCAAGAAGGCGCCAGAGAGTGACGGTATGGGGCTGTACGCCCTCGGAACCGCTGATCACGAGCACGGCAAGATCCAGCACAGGCAGCGTCCGTTCCGTTTCTGCCACAAAGTCCACATGTCCCGGCGTATCCAGCAGCGTAACGCTGGATTCACCGAGACTGAAGGTGGCCTGTTTTGAAAAAATGGTGATGCCTCTGGTCCTTTCCAGCACATGGGTGTCAAACCAGGTATCCCTGTGGTCTACACGGCCCAGGCGTCTGATGACGCCTGCACGGTAGAGAATAGCTTCACAGAGAGTGGTCTTTCCCGCATCCACGTGTGCGAGGACGCCGACCGTAATTTTCTGCATGTCTGCTCCGTATGGAAAATATATGCCAATTTTACAACCGGAAGAGGATAAAGAAAAGGGCAAAAGAAATGGCAGGCCGTAGCCTGCCGGATTTCAGAAAAGGATCAGGGATTCCGCTTTTGACGGGGTATCGTAACCGTATTTCTTCAGAAGCACATGGGAATTGTAATAGAAAGAGGTGTGTTCTATGACACGGAAGGCCATGGAGACAAGATCGATGAGGTCATCCTCGGTCACCAGTTTTTTCAGATTCCCGATGAGAAGAAAATCAAGGAAAGAGTGCATTCCGCAGACGCTTACAAATTCATCTTCCTCATTTTCCCTTTTGTCGGAATAGGGGAATTTTTCGTAGAAGAAATGGTTCACATAGACGTTGCCTATAAAGTTCTCCCAGAAGGGGAAACGGTTCAGAAAGGCCGTTTTCTTTTCCGAGAAAACGTCAAGGGTGAGACCGGAAAGCGAACGGAGGGCTTCGGAACAGTACTCCTCAATGCTGAGGCTCAGTTTCTGATAGGTGCTGAGAAAATCTTCCATGATTTTCAGATGCACCGGGAAATCATTTTCCTCCGGTTCCGCCTTTACGAGGTACCGGCCGATTTCCAGAAGCCGGTCCCGGACGCAGCTTCCATTTTTACCGATGATCCTGATGCATTCCCGCCTGACATCGGTTTCGGCGGCATCTTTCCGTGCCGCTCCGGCGGCAGGACCGTTTATATTGATAAATGCGATCGGAGCTGTCCGGTGGGCCAGCATTTCAAGCACCTGCTCGCAGCTGTCTGATACGGTTGCTTCGCCGAGATCGCCCCAGTAGCTCCTGGGATAGAGACGGCAGATATTGGGAACCAGTGCTTCGCCTTTTTCCACCTGAAGCGCACACAGGCCGTCTTCGGCCCGCATGGGACATCGTCCGAGCCAGTCGTGATTGAGAAGGGCATACCGTTCTGCTGATGCATCTTTCGGTATGTAGAAGGCCCGGTCGATGCGTTTCTGCATGTCCTCCGAGCATTCAAGGCTCATGATCCTGAAGTATTCGTCTTCGCTGACACTTATGTCCCAGCCTTCGCAGCAGCTTTGCCTGCAATCTCCGCATTTGCATTTAAAGTCCTTAAAAAAGTCGGGTGCTGTATAGCATCCATCATTGTCCATCGCAGTTCCTCCTGAGATATTACTCACTGTATTTTTTAAATGAAATTCTAATTTTGACAGAAATAGGAGTCAAGTAAAATCGCAGACGGAAAAGTTACAAATGATTGCTGAATGTGGTCATCGTGTCCGGAATCTGATACGATGTCAGCAGAAATGATACCGGATGACGGCGGAATCTGGCTATTGACATATGGCTCCGCTGCTGATATCATACTAAAGGACAACAAAGCAGTACTACGCGTACTCACCTGACGCTTACGGTGTCACGGTCAAGATCTGACTTAGCAGTCTGTATTTTGGTGCGCGGAAGTTCCGCGCACTTTTTGGTTTATTTGGAGGTAAAATCCCATAGCTACTCAGAACCAGTTGGTTAACGAAGAAATCAGAGGAAATGAACTTCGTATCGTCGGAAATGACGGAAGTCAGCTCGGCATCATGTCGGCTTCCGAAGCTCTCAAGATTGCAGAACAGCAGGGTTACGATCTTGTAATGATCGCTCCCCAGGCTCAGCCGCCTGTCTGCAAGATCATGGATTTCGGCAAGTACAGATTCGAGCAGCAGAAACGTGAGAAGGAAGCCCACAAGAACCAGAAGGTCGTTGAGGTCAAGGAAATCCGACTTTCCCTCAACATCGACACTCATGACTTTGAAACAAAGCTCAATCATGCCAGAAAGTTCCTTGCTGACGGCAACAAGCTGAAGGTCAGCATCCGCTTCCGCGGCCGTGAGATGGCTCATACGGACATGGGTGAAGATGTGATGAACCGCTTTGCTGATGCGATCGCGGATGTCGCACAGACGGATAAGGCTCCCAAGATGGAAGGTCGTTCCATGCAGATGTTCATGAGCCCCAAGTCCGGAAAAAATAAGTAAATCAATCCAACAGGAGGAAATATCCAATGCCTAAGCTTAAGACACATTGCGCTACAAAGAAGCGCATTATCAAGATCACAAAGAATGGCAAGATCAAGCGTGCAAGTGCTTTCCGCAGCCATATCCTCAACAAGAAGCCCACAAAGCGTATGAGACATCTCCGCGCCCCTGTCTATGCAGACAAGACAAACGCAAAGAATCTTAAGAAGCTTCTGCCCTATGGCGTAGACTAAGGAGGAATTTAAAAATGGCAAGAGTTAAGGGTGCACTCAGCACACGTAAGAGAAGAAATGCTACACTCAAGCTTGCAAAGGGCTACTATGGCTCCAAGAGCAAGCACTTCAAGATGGCCAAGCAGGCTGTCATGAAGTCCGGCAACTACGCTTTCGCAGGCCGCAAGCAGAAGAAGCGCGAGTTCCGTCAGCTTTGGATCACTCGTATCAACGCTGGCTGCCGTGCAAACGGAACAAACTACAGCACATTCATGAACGGTCTGAAGAAGATCGGCGTCGAACTCAACAGAAAGATGCTCTCTGAGCTTTACATCAACGATCCTGCAGCATTTGCAGAACTCGTCAAGAAGGCAATTGCAGCATAATTTCCTTTGGAACGATAAGAGAAGCCCGCATGCGATTCCGCATGCGGGCTTTGTTTTTGCCGTTTTACTTGATTTATGCACTAAGTTTGTATTATATATAAGAATACATTTATAAGGGGAAATAGGCAGTAATGCGGGAAATAACGTCATCTGACAACGAAAAACTGAAGGATTTCACTCAGCTTTACAAAACGAGAAAGCTCAGGGATGAACGGAACGTCTGCATCCTCGACGGCGCCAAGCTGGTCAGCGATGCCGCAAAAGCCGGTCATCACATCCGCCAGCTGTTCATCACGGATGACATCAGCGAGAACTACATGGCCATGGCGGAACCGGCCGTCGCAGCCTGTGACGAGTATTACGTGCTCCGCGGAAAAGCGGCGCACCGGATCTCCGACCTGAAAGCTCCCCAGGGCATTTTTGCCGTGGTGGACCGGCCTGTGGCCGTGAGCGTCGGGAAACTGGCGGAACATGACAGGATCCTCGGCATCTGCGGCCTTCAGAACCCCGAAAACGCCGGCGCATGCATTAGGACGGCCGCGGCTCTCGGCTATGACGGCATCCTGGTTTCCTCCGACTGCGCGGACCTCTGGTCCGCAAGGGCTTCGAGAGCTTCCGCCGGAACGCAGCTTTCCTGTGACATTGCGGTCACGGAGGATTTTGCCTCTTCCGTTTCGGAACTGAACAGGCTCGGGGTCACGACGATGGCATCGGCTCTCCATAAGAAAGCGGAGAGCGTCGACCGGATCGGGCGGGCCGGGAAGCTGTTCATCGCAATCGGAAACGAAGGACACGGACTTCCTGCCGAGGTCATCGAGCAGTGCGGCAGGGTCGTTCTGATACCGATGAGCGACAGTGCGGAAAGCCTGAACGCGGCAGCGGCTGCTGCCATACTGATGTGGGAATTAAGAAAAAAGTAAGGATATACAGATTGAATGTCAAAACTAGTTATTGTTGAGTCTCCTGCCAAGTGCAAGACCATCCAGAAATATCTCGGGAGCGACTACAGGGTTATGGCCTCCATGGGTCATATCCGGGATCTTCCGCAGAAAACGCTGGGCGTCTACATCGAGCGGGGATTCGAACCTCAGTACCTCAATATCGACGGAAAACAGAAACTGATCAAGGAACTCAAGGAAGAGGCTGCTAAAAGCGACGGCGTCCTCCTCGCAACCGACCCGGACCGTGAAGGAGAAGCCATCGCCTGGCATCTTGCACATGTGCTCGGTCTTTCCCATGAGGAACTCAACCGTGTTACCTTCGGCGAAATCACGAAAAAAGGCGTCGAAGAGGGCATGGCTCATCCGAGAACGATCGATGAGGATCTTTTCAACGCACAGCAGGCCAGACGTGTTCTGGACAGACTGGTCGGATACAAGCTTTCTCCTTTTCTCTGGAAAAAGGTGAAAAGGGGACTTTCTGCCGGCAGAGTCCAGTCCGTCACGGTGCGCCTCGTCGTCGACAGGGAAAAGGAGATCGAAGCTTTCGTTCCGGCCGAATTCTGGACGGTGAATGCCACCCTTCAGACCAAAGACAGACACGTGTTTACCGCAAGACTGAGAACAAAGGAAGGCGTCGAGCCGGACGATTTCCGCATCGAGAACCAGGAGCAGTGCGACGGGATCCTGAAGGATCTGGACGGCTGCGAATACGTCATGAGCGACCTCAAACGTGGAAAACGCAGACGTCAGCCTGAGCCCCCGTTCATCACTTCCACCATGCAGCAGGAAGCATCGAGAAAACTCAATTTCACCGCCAGAAGGACCATGTCCGCCGCACAGGAGCTGTATGAAGGCATCGATGTCGCAGGAGAGGGTGCTACCGGTCTCATCACCTACATGAGAACCGACTCGCTGCGCATTTCGGATGAGGCAGCGGCAGCCGCCTATAAATTCATCTCGGAGAATTACGGAGAAAAATATGCGTTCTCCGGAAACAGAACTTATAAGAAAAAAGCATCCGCTTCGGTGCAGGATGCCCATGAGGCCATCCGTCCCACCAACGTCTGGCTGACACCGGAAAAGGCCAAGGCTTCCCTGACACCGGATCAGTACAAGCTGTACAAGCTCATCTGGGAACGTTTCATGGCAAGCAGGATGGCCGACCAGCAGCAGAGCACGGTCGTGGCCGACATCAGAGCCGGCGAATATTTCTTCAGGGCAAGCGGATATACCGTGGAATTCGACGGATTCGCAAAGATCTACGAGGCTTCAACAGATGACTCAGGAAAGGCCGAAAAGGCTGTAGCACTTCCGAATCTTTCGGACGAAAAGGTGCTTAAGTGCCGCGATCTGAAGCCTGCGCAGAGGTTTACACAGCCCCCTCAGAGATTTACGGAAGCTTCTCTCATCAAGACACTGGAAGAAAACGGAATCGGCCGTCCTTCCACCTATGCCCCGATCATCACGACGATCATCAGCAGGGGATATGTCGAAAGAGAAGGAAAATCGATCAAGCCGACCCAGCTCGGAACCGTTGTCACGGACCTCATGATCGACCAGTTCCCCGACATCGTTGATGAGAAGTTCTCGGCCGACATGGAGAAGTCCCTCGATAAGATCGAAGCCGGAAAACAGGAATGGAGCAGCACGATCTCCAAATTCTACGACGGCTTTGATAAAAACCTGAAGAAGGCCGAGGAGGCACTGCAGGGACAGAAGATCGCTGTGCCCGCCGTGGAGGCCGACGTCATCTGCGACAAGTGCGGCAGGAAAATGGTCATCAAGACCGGGCGTTTCGGCAAGTTTCTTGCCTGCCCCGGATTTCCGGAATGCAAGAACACCAAGCCGCTGATCGTCACGACACCCGGAAAATGCCCGAAGTGCGGTTCCGGAATGGTGCAGAGAAAGAGCAAGAGGGGACGCACCTTCTATGCCTGCGAAAAAGGCAGGGACTGCGGCTTCATGACCTGGAACGAGCCCGTCGACAAGGTCTGTCCGAAGTGCGGGAAGGCCATGTTCATGAAAAAAGGAAAGAGCCCGGAGTACATCTGTGAAGCAGAGGGCTGCGGATATACGGAATCGATAGAAAAATGAGCGTGATACGAGTAATAGGAGCGGGTCTTGCCGGATGCGAGGCAGCATATGCGCTGGCTGAAGCGGGACACGACGTGGAACTGTATGAACAGAAACCGGTGAAATTTTCTCCGGCGCATAAGAGCGAACTGTTTGCGGAACTGGTATGTTCGAACTCCTTCAAGGCGGACAGGGTCGAAAGTGCCTCGGGTCTTCTCAAGGAAGAGATGAGGATGCTGGGATCCGTAACGCTGAAGGCTGCCGACACCTGCAGAGTTCCTGCGGGCGGAGCACTGGCTGTCAACAGAGATCTGTTCAGCAGGGCGGTCACCGATGCGGTGAGAGGACACGAGCGGATCCGCGTCATCAGCGAGGAAGTCACCGATATCGATCCGGAGATTCCGACAATCATCGCCACCGGACCTCTGACCGAAGGAAAGCTTGCAGAAAAACTGGCGGAACTTACGGGTTCCGAATCCCTTTATTTCTACGATGCGGCGGCACCGATCGTGACCAGGGACAGCCTCGAGATGTCGGAACTGTTTTCCCAGAGCCGGTACGACCGCGGCGGAGACGATTATCTGAATGCCTCCTTCGACAGGCCCGGATATGAGGCCTTCGTCGAGGAACTGGTGAATGCCGAGTGTGCCGAGCTCCACAGCTTTGATCTGGACCAGCCGGTCTATGAAGGCTGCATGCCGATCGAAAAGCTGGCAAAGCGCGGAAAGGATGCCATCCGCTTCGGACCCATGAAGCCGGTGGGACTTGTCAACCCGGCAACGGGCCACAGACCCTGGGCTGCCGTGCAGCTGCGCAAGGAAAACGAGGAAGGAACCATGTTCAACCTCGTCGGATTCCAGACCAACCTCAAATTCGGAGAACAGAAGAGGGTATTCTCCATGATTCCCGGACTGGAGCACGCGGAATTCGCAAGATACGGCGTCATGCACCGGAACAGCTTCCTGAATGCACCGAAGGTTCTGGACGGCACGCTGCGGATCAAAGGGATGGAAAACACCTATGTGGCGGGACAGCTGACCGGAATCGAAGGATATATGGAAAGCGCCGCGGCGGGTATCCTGGCGGCACGTTTCCTGAACATGCGTCTCGCGGGCAGGGAACCGGAACCGCTTCCGGAAGAAACGATGCTCGGATCCATGATGAAATACCTGGGCACCGAAAACAAGGATTTCCAGCCGCTGGGTGCGGCCATGGGCATCCTTCCTCCCCTCGGGAAAACCATCAAGGATAAGAAAGAAAGATATGCGGCCTACGCTTCGAGAGCAATCGAAGCCATGCGCGCATACACAGAGGATAAATAACAATGATCAAAGACCTGGAAGAAAGAATCGGATATATCTTCGAAAATCCCGATCTTCTGAAGGAAGCGCTGACCCATTCCTCCTATGTCAACGAACACGGGAAATCCAGGACCGAGTGCAACGAGCGTCTCGAGTTCCTGGGCGATGCAGTGCTTTCCGTCGTTGTGGCGGATTATCTTTTCCACAGTCTTCCCGGAGAGGAAGAGGGCGAGCTGTCGAAACACCGCGCAGCCCTCGTTTCCGAGCAGCCTCTTGCCATCTTTGCTAGAGACATCCGGCTGGGCGAAGAGATGATCCTCGGCAAGGGCGAAATGAAGAGCCGCGGAAATGACCGTGACTCCACGCTTTCCGACTGCTTTGAAGCCGTCATCGCTGCCATCTATCTGGACGGCGGAATGGAATCGGCGGCAAAGTTCATCAGGAATCATGTCCTTCAGGAAAAAGTCGGTGAAGATGTGGCAAGAGACTACAAGAGCGAGCTTCAGGAGGTTATCCAGCAGAATCCCGAGGAGGAGCTCCGCTACGTTCATACGGGCGAGAGCGGACCCGACCATGACAAGACCTTCGATGTAGAGATCCATCTCAACAGCAACGTCATAGCGAAAGCCACCGGCCACAGCAAGAAAGCGGCAGAACAGAAGGCCGCCTATGAGGCCCTGAAACTGCTGGGACTCGAAAAATGAAGCGCCACGCCAACCTTTCGATCTTTGTCCCGCATCTCGGCTGTCCGTATGCCTGCGTTTTCTGCGATCAGAAGAACATCAGCGGGGAGCAGCGGGCTCCGACGCCGGACGAGATCCGGGACATGTGCGATGCCTTTCTCCCACAGGACGGAAAAAATACCGAGATCGCGTTTTTCGGCGGTTCCTTTACCGCCATCGAGCGCAGCCTCATGGTCTCCATGCTGGAGGCGGCATATCCGTTCGTCAGGTCGGGAAGGGCCTGCGGCATCCGGTGTTCCACGAGACCCGATGCCATCGACGATGAGATCCTGGACATCCTGAAGGGATACGGCGTCACCTCCATTGAACTCGGTGCACAGAGCATGAACGACGAGGTGCTGCGGAAGAACGGAAGAGGACACGACGCACAGTCGGTCAGAGAAGCTTCCGCGCTGATCCGAAAACATGGATTTTCCCTCGGCCTCCAGATGATGGTGGGCATGTACGGAGATGCCGACAGAAGACAGGGCGCCGTCCGCACGGCGGAGGAACTGATCACTTTGAGACCGGATACCGTCCGCATCTATCCCACGCTGGTCCTGGACCGCACGCCGCTTGCCGTACTGTACCGCACGGGGCGCTATGAGCCTTTGGGACTGGAGGAAGCGGTGGACATCACTTCCGAACTCATCACGATGTTCCGAAATGAAAATATCAATGTCATCCGGGTCGGCCTTCACTACGAAGACAGCCTGAAGGCAGACTATCTGGCAGGTCCTTTCCATCCCGCCTTCGGCGAGATGTGCGAGGCCATGATCTTCCGCAGAAAAATGGAAGACATGATCGGCGGCCGCAAAACAGCCGTATTCGCCTGCGAACCCAGGCTTCTGAGCCAGGTTCAGGGGCAGAAGAGATCCAACATCGGATATTTCCGGGAAAAGGGCATATCCGTATCCGTGGTCCCGGAGGAAGGGATACGGGGGATCGCATTAAAGTAATCAATCTCCATTAAGGGGTGCAATTTGCATTTAAAGTACATTGAAATCCAGGGATTCAAATCATTCCCGGATAAAACAAGGCTGAATTTCGAACAGGTCCTGACGGGAATCGTCGGACCGAACGGAAGCGGCAAGAGCAACATCAGTGATGCGGTGCTGTGGGTGCTGGGTTCCCAGTCCAGCAAGTCCCTGCGCGGATCGAAGATGGAAGACGTCATATTCGGAGGAACGGTCCTGCGCAGGCCCATGGGCTTTGCACAGGTGTCTTTGTGTCTGGACAATAAGGACGGGCAGGTGGCGGATGTCGGAGAAGAGATCATCGTCACCAGAAGATATTACAGGAGCGGTGACAGCGAATACCTCATCAACGGCTCTCCCGTCAGGCTCAAGGACATCCTGGAGATGTTCATGGATACCGGTCTCGGCAGGGACGGCTACTCCATCATCAGCCAGGGCAGGATCGGAGAAGTGGTGGACTGCAAGCCGGAAGACCGCAGAAAGATCTTCGAAGAGGCCTCCGGTATTTCCAAATTCCGTTTTCGCAAAAACGACGCGGAGGACCGTCTGAAACAGACCCAGGACAACCTGGAGAGACTGCATGACATTGCAGACGAACTCCAGAGCCGCCTTGGGCCGCTGAAGGAACAGAGTGAGAAGGCACAGAAATTCCTGGCGCTCTCGGAAGAGCGGAAAGGCCTTGAGATCACTCTCTATACCGATTCCATAGACAGGGCTAAGGAAAACCTCCTGGCCCAGGATGAAAAGATCGAGATCGCCAATCTCGACCTGAAGACCATCGAGGAGAAAACGGAAGGATGCGAAAAGCGCATCCAGGCCCTTTATGAGAGAAACCGGCTTTCCAATGCGGAAACCGAGGAATTCAGTCAGGGGATCACCGAGAGATCCGACAGGATCTCCGCGCTCGAGAGCCAGATTGCCGTTCTGAAAAACGATATCATGCACGGAGAACGGGAAATCCGTTCACTTCAGGACGAAAGAGAGAATCTCTCAAGCAGCGGTTCCGGCATTCTTGCGGAGATCGACCGGAAAAAGGTGGAAGCCGAAACGAAAAAGGCGCAGGCTGCCGCCCTTGCGGAGAGCATCGCCTCCCTCGAGAGCGAACTTGCGGACCTGATCGCCGGCAGCGAAAAGAACGACATGCGAAGGACCGAGACGGCAAAGCGCCTCAACGAACTGCAGGAACAGATGACCGAGATCCGTGTGGGTTCCGCAGCAGCGCAGTCCGTCCTGGATACTCTTTCCGAACGGGAGCAGGCCATCCGGAATGCGGTGCCGGAGGAAAAGGAACGGCTCGAGACCTGCAGGAAGGATCTCGCCGAAACGAAGGAATACATCGACAGGCTGGAAGATGAAGCGGGCAGCAAAGAGAACTCTCTCAGAGGATTCGACATGCTGCTGAGCGGCAGAATACAGAAAAAGAACGACCTATCCGCAAAACTGCATGAAGCGGACCTCGCTATCGAAAAGAACAGGCAGAGAATCCAGCTTTTAAATGATATCGAGAAGAACAATGATGCCTATCAGCCTTCCGTGAAGAGAATCCTCGAAGCGAAGGAACGCAGACAGCTTTCCGGGATCGTGGGGACCGTAGGTTCCCTTCTGGAAGTCCGTCACGGCCTGGAGACCGCCATCGAAACGGCCCTCGGTGCTGCCGTGCAGAATATCGTCGTCGAGGACGAAAGGAACGCAAAGGACGGAATCGGGTTCCTCAAGGAGAACCGCGCCGGAAGAGCAACCTTCCTGCCTCTCGACACCATCCGTCCCGGAGGATTCGAATTCAGGGACAGACTCCGCGATGAAGGAATCGTGGGTCTTGCCAGCGAACTGGTAACCTGCGACGAGAAATACAGAAAAGTAGCCCAGTACCTGCTGGGAAGAGTCATCGTCGCGGAAGATCTCGACTATGCTTCCATGACGGCACGCAAGGCAAATTACCGCGTCAGGATCGTGACGAAGGACGGACAGGTCATCAATGCCGGCGGTTCCTATACCGG
>R06__coassemble_115_pt1 | contig 30759 bp, 31 predicted proteins | sample R06__metabat2_low_PE_050 | metagenome-assembled genome bin R06 | reverse complement strand
TAGTCGGGTGTTTCCCGCTGTTCAAAGCTGATGTCATCCACCGGACAGGCGGGGAGGCAGTCGCCGAATCCGTCGCAGAAATTTTCACTGACCAGTTTTGCCTTTCCGTTGACCATATCGATGGCACCCTCGTGGCAGGCTCTGGCACAGAGTCCGCATCCGGTGCATTTCTCTTCGTCGATTCTGATAATTTTTCTGAGCATAGGCATTTACACTCCATCCAGTATGCCAAAATCATACCACACACAGGTAAAATCCGCGACAGATACTTTCGCGTCGGCGTCCGATATGTTATAATCTTACCGATTTGAAGGGAATACTATGTCTATATTGCGGTAAAACCTTCAGCACTCAGATTTTTTATAAAAGCAAATAAACATATACTAAGGAGTTAAAAATGGACTACGCAAAGGAATCCCTTAGACTTCACAAAGAATGGGGCGGCAAGATCGAAGTCGTCACAACATGCCCCCTCAACACAAGAGAAGATCTTTCTCTTGCTTACACCCCCGGTGTTGCAGAACCCTGCCTCGCCATCCAGAAGGACTATAAGCTCTCCTGGGATCTGACCAGAAGACACAACCTTGTTGCTGTCATCACAGACGGCACAGCTGTTCTCGGTCTCGGTGATATCGGACCTGCAGCAGGCATGCCCGTCATGGAAGGCAAGTGCGCACTCTTCAAGGGCTTCGGCGATGTCGATGCTATTCCGATCTGTGTAGACACAAAGGATGTAGACGAGTTCGTCAGAACAGTTTACCTCATCTCCAAGAGCTTCGGCGGTATCAACCTCGAGGACATCAGCGGACCCCGCTGCTTCGAGATCGAAGAGAAACTCAAGGCTATCTGCGATATTCCGATCTTCCACGATGACCAGCATGGTACAGCTATCGTCACAAGCGCAGCTCTTCTCAATGCTCTCAAGGTCACAGGCAAGAAGATGGGCGAGCTCAAGATCGTCTTCAACGGCGCAGGCGCAGCAGGCATCGCAATCGCAAAGCTGATGATCGGCATGGGCTTCGGCTCCGTCACACTCTGCGACTCCAAGGGCATCATCTGCGAGGGTGATCCCAGAATCGCAAACAACGCTGCCAAGGTTGAAATGTCCAAGATCACAAACCGTGAGCATCTCCAGGGCACACTTGCTGATGCAGTAAAGGGCGCAGACGTATTCGTAGGCGTTTCCAAGCCCAAGTGCCTCACAGGCGACATGATCAAGACAATGAACAAGGATCCTATCATCTTTGCTCTTGCCAACCCCACTCCCGAAATCTTCCCGGACGAAGCAAAGGAAGCAGGCGCAGCAGTTGTCGGAACAGGCCGTTCAGACTTTGCAAACCAGATCAACAACGTTCTCGTATTCCCCGGCCTCTTCAAGGGCGCTCTCTCCGTAAAGGCAAAGCAGATCACAGAGTCCATGAAGTACGCAGCAGCATATGCTCTTGCAGGCTATGTCAAGGAAGATGAACTCGACGCAGAGAACATTCTCCCCTCCGCACTCGACAAGAATGTCGCAGCATGCATCGCAAAGGCAGTTGCAGAACAGGCAATCAAGGACGGCAACGTTCGCGAGTAATTCCTGATTCTTAACCGAATTAAAGAAGGAAGGCCTCCGTCGGAAGACGGAGGCCTTTTCATGTCTCATTTTGACGAAATCATCTCTGGCTTATGACCGTGCGCAGTTTCAGGCTGAGGTCGACGGCAAGGAAGCATTTCAGTTTCAGCATCAGAATGACCAGGCCGAATCCCGGATTGGCATCCCCGATCACATAGCTGCGGATACCTTCCCGCACCAGCGGATTCTCCGTTTCCAGCTGCCAGGCTTTCTGACGCCTGATCCTGTATGGATCGAGATTGCCGGGATTGCAGAAATCAGCCTGAAGGATGTAGAAATACTGTTTTGCAGCCGTATAGCTGAATGCTTTTTCTTCCTTCTCCCCTTCGGTCAGCGAATGCGCCGTTTCCAGGAAACGCAGGATTTCCCGGTTCTTCTCCGGGTAATATCCGTTGATCAATGAACCCGATACGGGACGGTACCAGTAAGCCTTTACCGGAATAAAGGATACTTCGTCGATATGGCTCAGATACTGAAGGTTGAAGCAGATATCCTCTCCCCAGCGCAGACTGTCCGGGAAACGGATGTGATGCTCCGTCAGGATGCTGCGGCAGTAGGTTTTTACGACAGGTCCCCAGATCTCATATCCTTTCCACACGACCTCTCTAGCGGAAGGACGGTCCGCATTCAGTACATCCAGTTTCACTTCCTCCGCAGGAAGCGTCATCCGGACCGCTGCCGGTCCCGGAATGCTTTCTTCCAGCTGCTTTCTGTTTCTGGTGAGCCTCAGGCACAGCTGTCTTTTCAGCAGACTGCCTTCCGGCTGATTTTTCGTTGCTCCGATCAGAGGAGGTGTAATGACGTCATCCGAATCCACGAACAGGATCTGATCTCCGGAAGCGGCTTCGATCCCGGTGTTTCTGGCGGCTCCCGGGCCTCCGTTTTTCTGTGTGATCACCCGGATCCTGGGATCGGAAAAACCGCGCAGCAGTTCAGGCATACGGTCCGAAGAGCCGTCGTCGACGCAGAGGACCTCATCCTCGGCGGATATGGCCTTCAGGACCGAGTCCAGACATTCAGCAATCGTTTTTTCACAGTTATAGCAGGGAATGATAATGGAAAGTTTCATGTTCTTATTCAGCCGTTTTCTTCGTCAGGATTTGGGATAAGCCAGTTTTCCGGATAGTCGCGGTAAAGAATCTCATGCTGAGCGGCAAAAAGAGTTTCCATCGTTTCGAAGTACAGGCCTGTTTCCTTCTTGCACCTGTCGAAGACCGGCCCGTAATTGACCTCATAACGGACAGGAGTGTGATTCCTGTCGAAGACCGTAAGCAGTCCGTCTTCGCCGAGCCCATGCAGAACGAACAGGGAGATAAACCAGATGAGATTGAGTCCACGGTCGTTCGTCAGCGGATAGTCATCCACAGCGCCGTCCGCAATGCCCTTTTCGTCCACCTGATACTGTTCCCGGCATTCCCGGTATTTTTCTGTCACATACTGAATCTCGCTCTGTACGAAGGCCTTGATGTCCGCGTCGGCGCACTGCGTATGCTGCCGCAGATAATCGATCTCCCTGTCGGCGGAAATGTGTGTCAGTTTGAGTTCCTCGGGAATCTCGGGCCAGGCATGATCGCGTTCCGGATGTCCGTCGGCTTCCCGCTGTGCATTCAGCTGCTGCTTTGCCTGTTTTTCGGCCGAAGCAAATGCCGCCGTGTCCTGGTTGAAAAAGAATACCGTTGTCAGGTTTCTTTCGGCAGTCTCGTATTCGGTCCCGGAGGCATCCAGGATCGTTTTCAGCACCGGGGCAATGTCTCTGTCCACCGATTTTCTGTTTGCATATTTTGTCTCAAGTTCTGCAAATGTAGCCATGTTTCCCATCCTGTCTTGTTATTTTCTCAGATACTTCTCATCTTTTCCGGAACTGTACTTATCATCCTCGCGGTATCTCTCGACCCGGGTATGCAGATCATACTTTTCCCTCAGCTCCGCAATTTTCTTCATCATCTCCGAAGCATGGTGGCGGTCCAGCGACTCCTGGTCCGCCCAGCTGTCGATGAGAAGCAGCGTCTCGGGATCATCCAAAGGAAAAAAATAATCATATTTCAGATTTCCCTCTTCGTTTCTGATCTTTTCGACCGTTCCAGAGGAGATCATTTCTTCGGCGAAAGCTCTTGCCGCTCCTTTTTTCCCGGAATAGTAAAGATTTACTGTAAAACTCATTCCGTTTTCCTTTTAAGTTCTTCTTCCAGTTCTCCGGTATATTTTTTAATTTCTTTTTCGGAAAGGAAAATCACATTCTCGGTACCTAAAAACTCTTTTGTTGCGGCAAGCCAGAAGATACGTTTATTTTCATTTTCCGAAATCAGGAAGAAATCTTTGAAACAGGACTTTTGGTTCAGCCATTCCATCTGAGCTCTTTCCATGACGTATTGATAAGTATCATCCGGCATGGAAGTCATAAAAGTAACATTGCCTGCATCATCGATATCGGAACCGACATTGCCGTTAAGCCAGCACCGGTCCACAATCTTTTGGACATAAGGGCCAAACTTCTGCGGGATTTTATGAAAATTCACAGGCAATTCATCACTATTCATGTTTTTCTCCATTTCGGAAGCCTTTTTTTCTTAACGCTATTATACACAACGGAATCCCTGTAAAAAACCGTCCCGTCCAAAATATGCCGATATGAAAAGATCCTGCCGTCCGCCGGCAGGATCTTCAGCGCATTATGAAAGTTTACCAGTCGGAATCCCAGTCGCTTCCGCTGTCCCAGCTGCTGTCGCTGCTGTCATACCAGTCCCAGCTGCTGTCGCTGCTGTCATACCAGTCATCGTCGTCGTCAAAGAACCAGGAGCTTCCGCTGTCACTGTCGGTAGTATCGTCGTCCGAAGAGTAATAGGAAGGATCGTAGTAGCTGCTCTCGTAGAAATCGGTAATGCCGAAATCGTCATTGTAGAAGAATTCCCGATAATACTGGTCGTACTCATTCTCCAATGCGGAATCGACATCCTCCTGATAGATCCAGCTGCTGGTACCGGTATCATACATGTACCAGTCGTCCATCCAGTAATAGTATGCGTCGTCGTAGTAATAATAACCCTGTTCGGGAGAAGCGAGCGACGGGAAGATCTTGGGAAGGATGGTAGAGCAGATCATGGAGATCAGCATCACGGCGGCGCCTACTATGACACAGCCCGAAAGCACCTTGACGCATCCGGCTTTTTTCTTTCCGGAAGCACTGCTGCCGGAAGAAGACTGCACATTCGGTTTCTTGTGTTTCAGTGTCTCTTCCTTGAGTTTCTGATACAGTTCGTTTACGGCATAAGCCTCATCCGTTCCCTGATATCTTACCGCTCTTGTTCCGTCCGCCTTGTTCTTATATACGACAACCTGTCCGTCGGCATCCCGGTAGATGCCGTAGGCCTTGGCTCCCTGGTAATTTTCTCCGATAAAGAAACGGAGCTTGTCCAGAGGAAGCTTCTTGTCGCTGCAGAACTGCTGAAGTTCCTCGATGGTGGCGGGAACCCTGACCTTCTTTTTTCCGTTTGAAGCCGGAGCACTGTTATCCTGTTCCGCGGAGTTTTCCGCATTTCTCGCTTCCAGCGCCGCTTCCGCGCTGTAGCTCGGATTGGGTGCGCCGCAGTGCGGGCATTTCACATCGGTATTGGAAATCTCCGTACCGCAGTACTCACACTTGTAAGCCATTTTCTGTTCTCCTATCTTTCGCCGTCGGTGAATGTCATCGTTTTGAGTTCCACCTTCATGTCGCCCCTGTCAGGGACCGTTACGACGGCATAGCATGAGGTGTCTCCGTAGGATTTGACGGATCCCGGATTCACGGCCGTGATCCCATCTACTATTTTATACAGCTGTCTGTGGGTATGTCCATAGAAAACCGCCGTACATTCATACAGAGATGCGCCGCTGATGACGCTTTCGATGGAAGCTCTCAGCGAAAAACGGTGTCCGTGGGCGATCAGGATCCTGTACTGTCCCTCCGCCGCTACCGTCTCATAAGGATACATGGCGGCATAATCGTTGTTCCCTTTGACCGCAGTGACTTTCAGTTCCGGATGCCTGATCCTGAGCCAGTCGATATCCGAGCATCCGTCTCCCATGAAGAAGACCTCATCCGCATCGTTCTCCGCCATGCAGATGGCTTCCAGCCTCTGACGGAAACCGTGGGTGTCGGATACCAGGAGAAGCTTTCTGTCAGCCATCGTTCCTGGCCTCATCCGCCGCCTTGTAGATGGCGTTCTTGGGGAATCCGGTCTCCTTCGAAGCTTTCTTGGAAGCCTCCGAAATCGAAAGGCCTTCCTCCTCCATGTAGCCGAGTGCCATATCCACAGCATCTTCCAGCGTCAGTTCTCCGGATTTCTCTTCTTCCTTTGCTCCCTCTATGACCAGGACGAATTCTCCCTTCGGAGGGTTCTCATCATAATAGGCGGCAGCTTCGGCAAGAGTTGTCCTGCGGATCTCCTCGTGGATCTTTGTCATCTCCCTGCATATAGTGACGGTTCTGTCGCCGAATGTTGCAAGGAAATCGTGAAGTGTTCTCTGAAGTTTGTGCGGAGCCTCATAGAATACGAGGGTCCTCTTCTCATTCTTTACTTCAAGAAGCCTTTCCCTTCTGCTGCCCTTCGGCGTGGGAAGGAATCCTTCGAAGCAGAATCTCTCGCAGCGCTGGCCGCAAACCGAAAGTGCGGAAACGACAGCGGAAGGTCCGGAAACGGGGACGACTCCGATGCCGAGATCCAGTGCCTTGGAGACCAGCACTCCGCCGGGGTCGCTGATGACCGGCGTGCCGGCATCGGAACAGAAGGCTGCGTTTTCTCCCTCCAGGATCTTGGAGGTGATCTGGTCCGCCCGCTCCCACTCGTTATATTTCTGGCAGCTGATCAGCGGCTTCTTGACGTCAATGTGATTCAAAATCTTTGCCGTGACCCTGGTGTCCTCCGCAGCGATGAAATCGACCGAAGACAGCGTCTCGGCCGCGCGCGGGGAAAGATCTCCCAGATTGCCTATGGGCGTTGCGACTACATAAAGTTTTCCCGGTTCACTCATACATAACCTCTTTCGCAGATGTCCATCATCTCTTCCGTATAGGTGTCATCCGCCTTTTTCACTATGATATCGGGTCCGACAGAGAGTCCTCTGCCGCCCCTGTAAATTCCGTCTATCAGCACAAGGAACGGTTCGCTGTCCGCTCTGTGCCGGCAGAACCTCAGTTTCTTGGGTTCTATCCTGTTTGCCCTCATCGCCGTAAGCACGTCCGTCAGCCGAAGGGGCGTATGACAGAGATATACATGTCCGCGTTCCTTCACGTCCCCCGCTGCGGCTCTGAAAAGATCATCGGGGGAAAGCCCGTCTTCATGTCTCACCGCCCTGCGGTCCTCATCGGCGCACACATCCTCCTCATCGAAAAAAGGAGGATTGCACAGCACGGCATCGAAAGGCCTGTCCGGCCGGTACTGCGTGAGATCGGCACACAGCGTATGCACCGGAAATCCCGCCTTTTCCGCCGTCATCCGGGCAAGTTCCAGCGGTTCCGCTCTTCTGTCGACCAGGAGCGTATCGCCACGGAATCCCCGGTCATATCCCCAGAAGGAAACGACGCCGTTGCCGCTGCACAGTTCCAGGACACGTTTTCCGCTGCCGCAGAGCGCGGCAAAATAGGCCAGCATGAAAGATGCCAGCGGAGGCTGTTCGGAAACATCCGTATAAAGTTCGGTTCCGTTCTGCAGGATCAGTTTTTCCGTCATTTTCATTCAGATTAAAAAAACGGGCACATTTCTGTGCCCGTGTAGGAAACGGTTTACTCTTCTTCTACTGCGTTATACTCGCACACAGCTGCGCATGTACCGCACTCGATGCATACATCGGGATTGATCTCGCGCTTGCCCTCAGCTGCATTCTCGCTGATTGCTTCGACGGGACACTCTTTCTGGCACTCACCGCAGTTCTTGCAATTATTGCCGATCTTGTAAGCCATGGAAATACCTCCTAATAAAAGTACATTCAGAACATTCTCAATGTTCATTTATCATATCAATGCTACACTCAATAATCAAGTACGGAAGAGGAACGTTTTTCCGTTCCAATCAGAGAAGGCAGTTTTCGATTTTGAGTTCTTCCTGCTTCTTGGGCGGTTTTCTCGTCTTTCCGCCCGGCAGTATCTGGAGATCCTCTCCCTTGTACTGCTTGACGGCTTCCGTCTCATCCAGTCGGACCTTTGCCGTGGTCATCAGGGTATTGGACTCAATGACGAATCCGTTTCCATCGGGGGTGTGCACCTTTGCGCCGACCGGAGGAATGAGTCTCATCAGGTCCTCATACATGTCCTGCTCGTACTTGAGACAGCACATGAGCCTTCCGCAGGCTCCGGAGATCTTGGTCGGTGACAGGGACTTTCCCTGTTCCTTGGCCATGCGGATGGTGACGGGCTCGAAATCCGGAAGGAATCTGCAGCAGCAGAAGGGCTGGCCGCAGACGCCGAGGCCTCCGAGCATCCTTGCTTCATCCCTGACGCCGATCTGTCTGAGTTCGATCCTGGTATGGAAAACGGCAGCCAGATCCTTGACCAGTTCACGGAAATCGACTCTGTCATCGGCCGTGAAATAGAAGGTGATCTTGCTGGAGTCAAAGGTATACTGTGCGTCCACGAGGCTCATGTCGAGCTTGTGCTTTCTGATCTTTTCCTGGCAGACCGAATAAGCTTCCTTTTCCTTTTCCTTATTCCGGCTGAAAGTATCGATATCTTCCGCCGTCAGTTTCCGGATGACCGGTTTCAGCGGTTCGCGTATGCTCTCCTGGGAAACCTCCACAGGCTCATACGCCACCTCTCCGACTTCCAGTCCCCTTGCGGTCTCAATGAGGACCTTGTCCCCTTTTGCATATTCTCCGCCGGCGGGATCGAAATAATAGGTCTTACCCGCTCCGCGGAACTTTATTCCTACAACAAGTGCCATATATTAAACTCTTTCTATCTTGAAACCTTCCGTGCAAGTCTTGTGACTGCCAGTTTCTGGTTTCCGAAATAACTTTCAAATTCTGCCGCCTCTTCAACGGCTTCATGTACCGCGCCGATGCGTCCGGCTTCCTCCGGATGGCCGGAAAGCCTGTTTTTGAGAAGCGAAACGCTGATGTCCAGCACCGCGTTCAGATCATCCCTCGTCTCGGCATTGGAAAGCCATACGAGACATTCATATTCCTTTTTCTCCAGCGCCGCGCTGCAGAAATGTTCCGCAATGTTGACAAGATCGGAATACTTCGGATCACTCAGGGCTTTCAGCACCATGCCGAGCCTGCCTCCGAAGATCCTGCTCATCTCTTCCGCTTTTTCCGCCGTGCATCCCGGTACCCTCTTCAGGGTCTCCGACACACAGGTCTTCTGATCCAGGGGAAGCACATGGTAGTCCACCGCCCTCGAGCGGATGGTGGGAAGAAGATCATCCCTGCGCCTGACGGTGAGGATGAACATGACCCCTTCCGGGGGCTCCTCCATCATCTTGAGGATGGCATTGGAAGAACTGGCATTCAGATTCTCGCAGTGTCTGATGCACAGCACCCTGCGCCCGTCCGCCATGACCGCTGCCTTATGCATCTCATAAAGTGCATTGCGGATGTCATCCACCGAGATCATGCCGGAACTGCCGCTCCCTTCGACATTGACGAAGTCGGGGTGCACCTTTCTCCGGCAGAGGCCGCCGGAATCACGGAGATAGGTCTCCGCAACAAGATCCGCCAGCAGTCCGCACCCGGTGCCGGCCTGCCCTGAGATCGACATGGCATGAGGGAACCTGTCCAGGGCCGCGAGCTCTTCCAGTTCATTTTTCAGTTTTTCGTTTCCAAGGAATGAACTTAACATGATTTCCCGCCCTGCACATAATGATACTTTTATATAATAGCAGATTTTTTCGTTTTCAGATAGTTCCGTCCGATTTTTCTGCAAAGACTTGACTTCCTGCTCCGCCTGTGAGCGTGCTGTAAAGACGTTTTTACAGTCTGTTAATATCTTTTTGCGAAATTCCCGAGGCAATTTCTGCTTCTTTAAACGGTTTTCAACATTTTCAACCGAGTTTTCAACATTTTTTACATCTTTCAACAATACGGTTCGTACAGAAATATAGCACTGAAAAAGGGGATCTTCCGAAGAAGATCCCCTTGACAAGCCTTATTTTCAGTTGTTGTAAAGACGGTTGGTCTCATACTTCGGTTCGCATGTGACATGCAGTCCGAGGGACTTGAGCGTGGAAAGATCCTCTCCGGCAAGCACGACGGTGGAATGAAGTTCGCAGCCTCTGAGCTGTGACAGCGCTTCCAGTGCCTTTGCGGTCTCGGGGTTGTAGTCGGAGCATACCGAGAGAGCGATCAGGATCTCGTCGATGTGCATGAGTGCCTTGTGGCTTCCGAGGTATTTTCTCTTGATGCTCTGGATCGGCTCGATGATCTTTCCTGCCATCAGGATATGGCTGTCATCGATGCCGGAAAGCGTCTTGAGCGCATTCAGGAGCGCTGCGGATGCCGCACCGAGAAGGGATGTGGTCTTGCCGGTAACGACTCTTCCGTCCGGAAGTTCGATGGCAACGGCGGGTGCGCCGGTCTCCTCTTCCTTTGCCAGGGCCGCAGCGACCGTCTTTCTCTCGGCGATCGTGATGTCAGCCTGTCTCATGATGAGATCGATCTTTGCGGTTTCGCTGCCGTCATCGTCTCCGCGCATCTTCTTGATGAGCGCTTCGTAGTATCTTCTGATGATCTCCTGTCTGGAGGCTTCCTTTGCCGCCTCGTCGTCGACGATGCAGTATCCCGCCATGTTGACGCCCATGTCCGTCGGGGACATGTAGGGGCACTCTCCGAGGATGTAGCGGAAAGTCTCGCGGAGAACGGGGAAGGTCTCGACGTCTCTGTTGTAGTTGACGGTCGTGATGCCGTAGGCTTCGAGGTGGAAGGGGTCGATGACGTTGACGTCCTTGAGATCCGCGGTCGCAGCCTCATAAGCGAGGTTGACCGGATGCTTGAGCGGGATATTCCAGATCGGGAAGGTCTCGAACTTGGCATATCCTGCGCTGATTCCCCTCTTGTGCTCATGATAGAGCTGGGAGAGGCAGGTAGCCATCTTGCCGCTGCCGGGTCCGGGAGCGGTGACGACCACAAGACGTCTTGAAGTCTCGACGTATTCGTTCCTGCCGAATCCCTCGTCGCTGACGATGGAGGTGATGTTGGCGGGATATCCTTCGATCGTATAGTGGAGGAAGACGCGGATGCCCAGCGCCTCCAGCTTTTTCTTGAAAGCAATGGCAGTCGGCTGGTTCGCGAATCTGGAGATGACGACGCTGCCGACATAGAGTCCGCGGGCCTTGAACTCATCGATCATTCGGAGAACATCGACATCATAGGTGATGCCGTAGTCGGCACGCTTCTTGCTCTTTTCGATGTGGAACGCATTGATGACGATGACGATCTCCGCCTCGTCCTTCAGTTCCATCAGCATGCGGACCTTGCTGTCCGGCTCAAAACCGGGCAGGACTCTGGAAGCATGATAGTCGTCGAAAAGCTTTCCGCCGAACTCGAGATAGAGCTTGTCGCGGAACATTTCCACGCGCTCCATGATGTGCTTGGACTGTTCCCTCAGGTATTTGTCATTATCAAACGCAATTCTGGTCATTCTGGTACGATCCTTCTGTTGTTCCCTTTTTTACATAGAAACAGCGTTGCCGGCGCATGCCGGCAGCGCTGTCAGCATATATTTAGATATCCGCTGTGACGATGGCGATTCCTGCAGAGCATCCGAGTCTGCTGGCGCCCGCCTCAAGCATCTTTACCGCATCCTCATAGGTGCGGATTCCGCCGGATGCCTTGACACCAATGTCGTATACGACGGTCTTTCTCATGAGAGCGACATCCTCTGCCTTTGCTCCGCCCTTGTAATAGCCGGTGCTGGTCTTTACGAAGTCGGCGCCTGCTTTCTTGGCGATCTGGCAGATTTTGACCTTTTCTTCATCCGTGAGCAGGCAGGTCTCGATGATGACCTTGACCTTTGCCTTTCCCTTGGCTGCCGCGACGACGGCTGCGATGTCCTTCTCGGCCGCATCCCAGTCCTGGTTCTTCACGTTGCCGATGTTGATGACCATGTCGACTTCCTTTGCGCCGTCTTTGCAGGCGTTGGCTGTCTCATTGGCCTTGTCTTCCGGAGTCTGGGTTCCGAAGGGGAAACCGATGACGGAGCAGGGAGTCACATCGGATCCCTTGAGAAGCTCTGCCACAAGTCCAATATAGGAAGGATTGACGCAGACGCTTGCGAAATGATACTTCAGGGCCTCATTGCAGATTCTCTCGATATCTGCCTTGGATGCCTCGGGTTTGAGAATGGTATGGTCGATATACTTGGCCAGTTCTGCGGGTTTCAGCTTTTCACTCATCTGCGTATCTCCTTTATCTCTCATTAAAACTTCATGCTGATTATCTCACATTTTGTGCGGCATGACTACTGTTTCCACATAAAAAATCGGCTGGGCCGTCATATTTCCGCCGCCCAACAAATAAATTATAAACCCGTCTGCCGAACGGAATCCATTGATGTTTTCTCCAAGCTTTCCCTTCAGGATTCGGCACTATTCCAAATATACATTTCACCCGTCCGCTGTTATTATAGAGACAGAAAAGAGATGCATCCCGAAATACAAAGAACCGAAAGGAGCCGGAACCGATGAAACTACAGACAGACAGTTTAAGGCAGGTTCGGGCTGACTGAAGCGGAAACCTGAAACAGAGGAGTTTATACCGGGCTATTTGAGATTTGCAGGGATTCCGTAATATTAAGCCATGAGAACTGCCGGAATGAATGACCGAAACCTGATTAACATTTTAAATGAGGATTCTACCGATGTATCAGTAATCAAAGTCGAAACTAAAACAAGAGTTTGACTGAGGATCATTCCGATGTATTAAATAATGAACGGGCGGGCGCAGCAATGTGTCCGCCCTGTTTTTGTTTTTCCGTTCTCCGTGTCATCTTTCCTTTTGAAACATTTGGATATATACTGAAATTTACAGATTCGAAAAATACGGAAACAGCGGAGGAATTACCGTGAACGAATATATACAGTCTCTTCTGGACAAGGGTGGCAGGATCCATTTTGTGGGCATCGGTGGATCCGGCATGTTCCCCATCGTCCAGATCCTTCATTCACTGGGCCATGAAATCTCGGGCAGCGACGTCAATGAAGGAAGCATCATCGATTACGAAAGAGAGATGGGCATCACCGTCTCCATGGGTCATAAGGCGGAAAACGTCGACGGAGCAGCCATGCTCGTCGTAACGGCCGCCCTCTTCAACGACAACGTCGAAGTTGCCCGCGCAAAGGAACTGGGCATTCCGGTCATCGCGAGAGCAGACATGTTCGGATACATCTCATCCCTTTATGACAACGCGCTCTGTGTCAGCGGCACGCACGGCAAGACCACCACGACCTGCATGCTGACCTCCATCATGCTGAAATCCATGAAGGATCCTTCCGCGCTCATCGGCGGAAAGCTCCCTCTGATCCACGGCTACGGACGCGTGGGCCATTCCGACACCTTCGTCTGCGAGGCGTGCGAATTCAAGGATACCTTCCTTCACCTCTCGCCGGCCTACTCGATCATCCTCAACATCGACAACGACCATCTCGATTATTTCGGCACCATCGAGAACTCGATGGCATCCTTCAATAAATTTGCCCACATGGCAAGCAAAGGCGTCATCGCCAACTGCAACGACGCCAACACCGTCACCGCCCTTTCGGATGTCAAAAACGTCATCTGGTTCGGTGAGGGAGAGAAAGCGGATTACCGCATCGCTTCCTGTGAACCCTACGACCGTGCTTTCTACAAATTCACGCTCGAGCACGGCGGAAAGTCTCTCGGAGAGTTCCGTCTCCATGTGCCCGGAAAGCACAACGTATGGAATGCCTCCGCAGCCATCGCCGCTGCCCTCGAAGCCGGCGGCACCGTCCAGGGATGCATCGAAGGACTCGAGTCCTTCACGGGAGCCGGAAGACGCTTCCAGTTCCTCGGCACATGCAACGGCTTTACCGTTGCGGACGACTACGGTCATCATCCCACCGAGATCGGCGCGACGCTCGAAGCCGCAAAGAAGATGGGATACCGCAGCGTCATCTGCGTTTTCCAGCCCTTTACCTATTCCAGGACCAAGATCCTTCTTCACGACTTCGCGAAACAGCTCGCCAAGGCGGATAAGGTCGTCATGACGGCCATCATGGGTTCCAGAGAAAAAAACACCTACGGCATTTCGACGCAGGACATCGCAGACCTTCTCCCCGGTTCGGTATGGTTCGAGACCTTTGAGGAAGTACGGGACTACATTCTCAGTACTGCCGGAGACGGAGATCTGGTGCTCACCATGGGCTGCGGCGACATCTATAAATGCGCCCACATGATCCTCGAGAAGGGAAATTCCAACTGACAGGACTTCAAAAGGCTCCGGGTGACCGGAGCCTTTTTTCTTATGTTCAGATTCCGTTTTTCTCCAGGACGCACACGGCAGCCGCCGAATCCCCTTCATCGGTCAGGGAGAGAAAGGCGGTGAGCCCCGCTTCCTTCATGATGGCCTCCGCTTTGCCGGAAAACTCATAGAAAGGCTTCCCCAGTCCGTCCCGGCAGACGCTTACTTCATTCATGGAGAAGCCTCTCACGCCGGTGCCCAGTGCTTTGGAGAACGCTTCCTTGGCGGCAAAATTGGCTGCCAGCCTGGCGGCGTCGCCGCGGTAAAGTCCGATTTCCTTTTCCGAATATACCCTTCTGAGGAAACCTTCCTTCCCGCAGGCCTTTTCCACCCTCGTTATGCTGGCAAGGTCGATTCCGATCCCGTAAATCATAGGCTGTTTCCTTTCCGTTTCCGTGTTCCCGGATTTCTGTGTTCTATTGTAACATGGACCCGTCCCCGCGGACGGCTTCAAATCGGAATATTATCCCGGGATGCGCTCTTGAAAGGGAATCCCGGCCGTGTTATTTTTTCTGTACACGCAGAGAAAGGGCAAAGTAGGTCTCCTTCCACCCACAGAGATGCCGGACATGGCTGAGAGCCGGCAGCATGGATACCGAAGTTTCTCCCCGGAGCGGCTCCCCGAATGAAGTAAGGGCAGACGGTTGCTACCGTTAAAAAGCAGAAGAGTGTCGGCTCTTTACAGTCGAAAGTACGGGTGGTACCGCGGAGTTCAGGCTTCGTCCCGAGAGGGGCGGGCTTTTTTATTTCCCGCAGAAATTCCCGTCGGCTACAAAACTGACAGAAAATAAACATTATTTATAGAGGTTTTCATCATGAAAGAAAAGCTTAAGCAGATCCGTGATGATGCTCTGCAGGCCATCAAGGCGGCAGACGCCGAATCATCCATCGAAGAACTGCGCGTACGCTACCTCGGCAAGAAAGGCGAACTGACCTCCATCCTCAAGATGATGGGTTCCCTCTCCCCCGAAGAGCGTCCTGCAATGGGACAGCTTGCCAATGATGTCCGCAAGGAGATCGACTCCCTCATCAGCGAGCGCAGCACCCAGCTCAAGGAAAAGGCTCAGGAGCTCCGCTACAAGGCTGAGGCCATAGACGTCACCCTTCCCGGAACAGAGCCCAAGACCGGTTCACGCCATCCTCTCGAGACTGTCATCGACGATGTCAAGGAGATCTTCCTCGGCATGGGCTTCGACGTGGCAGAGGGTCCGGAAGTCGAGTTCGACAAGTACTGCTTCGAGATGCTCAACATGCCGAAGCACCACCCCGCCAGAGATACACAGGATACCTTCTACATCAACGAGAATGTCCTTCTCCGCACCCAGACTTCCTCCGTGCAGATCAGAACGATGCTCAAGCAGAAGCCTCCGATCCGCATCATCAGCCCCGGACGCGTCTACCGTGTCGATACCGTCGACGCGACACACTCCCCCATCTTCCATCAGATCGAGGGTCTCGTCGTGGATGAAGGCATCACCATGAGCGACCTCAAGGGAACCCTGGCCGAGTTCATTCACAAGCTCTACGGCGAGAACATCGGCATCCGTTTCCGTCCCCATCATTTCCCTTACACAGAGCCGTCCGCAGAAATGGACATGGAATGCTTCAAGTGCCATGGCAAAGGATGCCCGCTGTGCAAGAATGAAGGCTATATCGAGCTTCTCGGCTGCGGCATGGTCCATCCCGCCGTTCTCGAGGCATGCGGCATCGATTCCACAAAATACTCAGGATTCGCCTTCGGCGTAGGCGCAGACCGCATCACCATGATGCGCTACGGCATCAATGACCTGCGCGTACTGTTCGAGAACGACATGCGCTTCCTGAAGCAGATCTGAGGAGGACAGAGAGAATATGAACGCTCCTTATTCATGGATTAAAGAATACTGCGATCTTGAAGGCGTTTCCGTAAAGGAATTCTGCAGCAGGATCACCCTCTCCGGAAGCAAGGTTGAAAGATGCACCTGCGAAGCAGACAGCATCCACAACGTCGTCACCGGAAAGATAGAAGAAATGGTACGCCACCCGAATTCAGACCACCTCTGGATCTGCCAGGTCAATGTCGGCAAGGACAGAAATCTTCAGATCTGCACCGGTGCCCAGAACCTCAAGGTCGGCGACATCGTCCCTGTCGCTCTCGACGGAAGCGAGCTTCCCGGCGGAGTACAGATCAAGACAGGCAAACTCAGAGGAGAAGTCTCCGAGGGCATGATGTGCTCCGTCGGCGAACTTGGACTGACCGTCCATGATTTCCCGAACTGCATCGAGCACGGCATCGCCACCCTGGATGAAGACACCCCCATCGGCATCGACATCTGCGAAGCCTGGGATCTGAACGATACTTCCATCGAATTCGAGATCACTTCCAACCGTCCCGACTGCATGTGCGTCTCCGGTCTCGGAAGAGAAGCGGCCGCAACCTTCCGCAAGCCCTTCAGCTTCCCGACACCCGTGCTCAAGGATACCGAAGGCGACGTCAATGACATGCTGAAGATTGTCAACGAGACGCCGGACAACTGCCTGCGCTACACAGGTGCCATTGTCAAGAACGTCCGCGTCAAGCCCTCTCCCGCATGGATGAGACACAGACTCCGTCTCTGCGGCGTCCGTCCCATCAACAACATCGTCGATATCACTAACTACGTCATGCTCGAGTACAACCAGCCGATGCATGCGTTCGACTACCGCAACGTCAAGGACGGAACCATCGTGGTCCGCCAGGCCAAGGAAGGCGAGAGCATCATGACGCTCGACGGCACCGTCCGCCAGCTGAATCCCGAAGTCTGCGTCATCTGCGATACCGAGAAGCCGATCGCCGTCGCCGGCATCATGGGCGGCGAATACAGCGGCACCTATGACGACACCAATACGGTCATCTTCGAGTCCGCCTGCTTCAACGGTGTCAACATCAGGATCAGCGAAAAAGCCCTCGGCATGCGCACGGAAGCATCCGTCCGCTATGAGAAAGGCCTCGACGCCAACAACACCTATCCCGCACTCATGAGAGCGCTCCAGCTCGTACAGGAACTCGACGCAGGCGATGTTGTCGGAAACGTCGTCGACATCAAGGGCAATATCCCGGCCGAGAGACACATTCCTCTCCAGCCCGAAAGGATCAATGCCTTCCTCGGCATCGATCTCCCCACCGAAGAGATGGTCCGCATCCTGAAGTCCATCGAGTGCAAGGTCTCCGATGACCTCGTTGTCACACCTCCGACCTTCCGCGCCGACCTCATTCTCATGAACGATATCGCGGAGGAGATCGCCAGACTCAACGGATACGACAAGATCCCCACCACCCTCATGAAGGGCGTCTCCAGAGCACAGCCCACAGACCGCCAGCGTTTCGAAAGAGACACGGCGAGAAGACTTGCCGCAGACGGTCTCTATGAGACAAAGACCTATACCTTCATGGGTCTCAGGACCGTGGATCTCCTCAATGAGCCCGCAGACAGCGTTCTCCGCAAGGCAGTCCGCATCAGCAACCCCTTTGGCGACGATACAGCCCTCATGAGAACCACCATGCTTCCCTCCATGCTCGAGGTCGTGGCAAGAAACGTCAACAACAGAGTCGCTTCCGGTGACTTCTATGAGCTCGGCGTCGTCTTCCATGCACACGACGATCCGATGGAACTCCCGACAGAGGAAAAGGAGCTCGTCATCGCTTCCTACAACTCTCTCCAGTTCTTCGGCGTAAAGGGCGTCATCGAGGACATCTGCTCCTTCAACAATACAAAGACTCCCGAATTTGCTCCTCTCACAGACAGCAATCTCTATCATCCCGGCCGCGCAGCAACGATCTCCGTCGACGGAGTCCAGATCGGCACCATGGGCGAACTGAGGCCTGAGATTGCAGCAAACTTCGGCATCAAGGAAAGAGTCACCGTAGCCCTGATCTCCGTTGAGAAGCTCTTTCCGCACAAGCGGACTCCACGGATGGGAGAAGCTCTATGAGGCAAAGGGACCCGCAAAGAGATTCAGCCCGCTGCCCAAGTTCCCCGCTCTCACCAGAGACCTGGCATTCGTCATTGACAATGCCGTGCCCAGCGCCCTCATCGAGAAGCAGATCCGCATCGCCTGCGGCGACATTCTCGAGAGCATCAGCGTATTCGACGTCTACACCGGCGACAAGATCGAAAAAGGCAAGAAGAACATTGCCTACTCCATCGTTCTCCGCCACTCCGACCGCACGCTCAAGGATGAGGAGGCAGACTCCGCCATCAAGCGCGCCATCGCAAGAGTCGAGCACATCGGCGGCTCGCTCCGCAGCTGAGCTTTCCAGAGCACCCACACCCCGGGTCCATCCCGGGGTGTTTCTTTCCCCACAATTAACAATTGGAAACTTGCAGTAAACGGATATTTGTTATATTCTATAAGATACACTACTGATGGGAGGAACCGGTATTATGCAGGATAAAGAGACTGTCGTATTTTCGGTACACAATGACGAGGACCGTATCATCCGTGAAAAGCTCCTCACCGTATATTCCGCTTTGGCGGAAAAAGGATACAATCCTGTGAACCAGATCGTAGGCTACCTTCTCACAGAGGACCCCACCTACATCACGACCAAGAACAACGCACGCTCGATCATGCTCTCTCTTGACCGCGATGACATCCTTCAGGCGATGGTCCGCAAATTTCTGATACAGTAATAAGGAGAACAAATGGCAGAGAAAAACATACTTACATATAAGGGACATCCCCTTGTCCGCAGCGGCAACGACATCTACTACGGAGATCCCAAGGGCAAGGTCATCGTCTACATCCAGATTCTTGCATCGGAACCCCGGAACGGCGTGCAGGTCGCCACAAAGTGCCAGGTCATGGTCCTTTCCACAGACAGCTCTCTTCCCATGAAGCAGCGCATCGTCAGAATCAGTGAGAAAGACAGCCTCTACAGCGCCATCGATATCGGAGATATCTGGCTGCAGAGATATGCCAACATCTGACCGTTTCAGAACCGGATCAAAAGGGCGGAATCCTAAGGATTTCGCCCTTTTTCTTTGTCCCGGAAGTATAATGGAGTTCATCAGAACATCGGAGGAACAGAAATGCTCAATATTCTAAGAACAGAAGCCATGAGAGCCAGCGACAGAGCCTGCATAGAAGCGGGAACGTCCGGAAGGGAGCTCATGATGCGGGCCGGAAAGGCGATCTTCGAAGACGCCTCGTGGCGTGCTCCGGTTGCGGTCGTCTGCGGCTCCGGAAACAATGCCGGGGACGGATACGTGATCGCCTCCCTGCTGAAGGACCGGGACATCCCCTGCCGTCTCTTCCTCCTGGAAGACCGTTTCTCCGAAGACGGCAGATATTATTACGGCATCTGTCTTGAAAAAGGCGTTCCTTCGGAACCGTGCACGGAGCACACTTCCTTTGAGGGATACGGCACCGTCGTCGACTGCATCTACGGCACCGGTTTCCACGGCGAGGTGCCGCCCTTTACTGCAGAGATCATCCGGAAGATCAACCGTTCCGGCGCCTTCGTCATCAGCGTCGACATCAACAGCGGCCTGAACGGCAACAGCGGAAAATGCGGAGACTGCGTCATCTCCGACATCACCTATTCCGTTGCGGATTTCCAGCCGGGCCACTTTCTTGCCTCGGCCAAAGACGTCATGAAATCCAAAAAAAGTCTGGACATCGGCATCCCTCCCCTGGACAGGCACATCTCCCTTCTCGAGAAGGAAGACATCGGAAAAGCTCTCTGGAAAAGAAAAAACAACAGCCACAAGGGCACCTACGGCTATACCGCTCTGATCGGCGGATCGGTCCGGTACCAGGGAGCGATCCAGCTGGCGGAAATAGCAAACTGCGCCATGAGGGCGGGAGCAGGCGTGGTGATCGCAGCTGCACCGTCCTGCATCTGCGGAAACATTGCACAGAGGATCCTGGAGAGCACTCTTTATCCGCTGGATGACAACGGAGACGGGATCGTGTTCAGCGAATCCCAGTTCGAAGACCTCTGCTCCAGAGTCACGACCATCGCGGTCGGCATGGGCATCGGCAGCAGCACGGAGACCGCAAGGGCGGTCGAATATCTCATCCGGCATTTCACCGGGATCCTGATCATCGATGCGGACGGACTCAATGCCCTGGCCGGCATCGGCTGCGGCATTCTGAAAGAGCGCCCCGGGAAAACGGTCCTCACGCCCCATCCGAAGGAGTTTTCAAGGCTGACCGGAAAGACGGTCGGAGAGATCCTGGACGACCCGGCAGCCACCGCGGAAGGTTTTGCCGCGGAATACGGCGTCACCGTTCTCCTGAAGGGCACAGCAACCGTCATCACCGACGGAAAGAAGACCTACCTGACCGATACCGGCTGTCCCGGAATGGCAACCGCAGGAAGCGGAGACGTGCTTTCCGGCGTTGCAGCCGCGGTGTGCGGATACAACAGAGACGATCCGGCCTTCGCTGCGGCGGCCGCCGCCTATATCACCGGTTACGCCGGAGAACTGGCGGAAAAAAGATCCTGTTCCGTCAGCATGACGGCTTCCGATACCGCCTCCTGCATCATGCAGGCAGTTACGGAACTCTGCGAAAAATGACAAAAAAACGCCCGGCGGGCATCACGCGGATGTGATGTTCGCCGGGTTCTTCTTTGTTTTCAGAGATCAAGTTCCATCCTGATATGCGGAATGCCGTCCTCGAGAAATACCTCTCCTTCGGTCCGGAACCCCAGTTTTTCGTAGAGGGATTTCGCATAGACCTGAGCCTCCAGAACGACCCTGTCGGCACCGAGGACCTCCCGTGCGGTATCGACAGCCGCTTTCACGATCCTGGTCGCATACCCGCAGTGCCTTTTCAGGGCAAGGACACGGCCGATTCTCACCTCATCATATCCGTATTCCCTCTCGATCAGCCTGAGGCAGGCCTGAATGCCGTTCTCGTTCTCGATCCAGATGTGATAGGAATGTTTGTCCATCTCATCAATCTCGTGGTAGGGGCACTTCTGCTCCACCACAAAGACATCCACTCTCGCACGCAGGATCTCGAAAAGTTCATCTCTGGTAAGCTCGCTGTAGTGTCTGCAACAGAGCTTATCCATTGCCGTCTCCCGAACCGTCTCCGGAATCATCTCCGGCGTCATCGCCGTTCTGATTCTCCCCTGCGCCCGCATCGTCTCCCGATGCAGTCAGGTCTTCGTCTTTCTGCTCGCCGCATCTGGAGCAGGTATAGGTGACTGCGGTATCCGTCCTTGCGGTTTCTTCCCATTCATGTCCCAGTGCCGGGATCTCCCGGGTGGTCACATCGCCGCAGGAGCAGGTTCCGCTTTCGGTACCCGCTTCCGTACAGGAAGCTTCCTTGATGGTGACCCAGGTATATTCGTGGTTTTCCGGGTCCAGTTCCATCTTTTCGGTTTCCTCATATCCGCATTTGGTGCAGGTATGCTTTCTTACACCCTGAGTCGAGCAGGTGCTTTCCGCGATGGTCTCCCACTCGCCGAATTCGTGCACGCAGGGCGTCAGGATGTGAATATAGAAACGGTGGGATCCGTCATCCGCATCCTCATATTCGATCTTGAATTTTGCGCCTTCGGAATAAGCCGCCATCTCCGAAATGTAATCGATCATGGCGTTGGCTTCGACCTCTTCGTAGCCGTAGACCACATCCGAATCGATCGTATAGGAGAAGTACTGCTCTCCGGACAGTTCCTCATCGGTTTCCGTGCCGTCATAATACTTGAAACCGGCAGCCTGCATCTGGGAGACGACGTAGGAATAGACCGTCGTGCTGCTGAACTTGTAGGGAGCAGCTACCTGTGTAGGCGCACTGGAAGAAACCGTCTTCACATTGTCGACATTGTAGGCATGCGTCCTGACATACTGGAGAAGAAGTTTCAGCGTATCCTCCTCCATATGGTAATGGTCATCAGCCATGTATCCGTCCTTGGCATAGCCGTCGTTGCCGAGAAGGATGTCATTCGTGGCGTTGAGGAAAGGCAGATCGTTTTCCTCGCACATCTGTATCAGAGCATTGTTGAATGCATTGACCTTGGCCATGGTAAGAATTCCCATGGAAGTGGATACATCCTGTGCAAGAGGAGGCACGGACAGGACGATGATGTCCGCCGTCGGGCAGGCATTCTGCATCGCCTGGATAGCGTTTTCGTAGCATTTGATATAGGTGTCGGTATCCGTAAGAAGATCATTGGTTCCGAAACAGATGACGATCCTGGCGGGCTGCATCTTTCCCACCGCCGTGGCTATGGTGACCGGATCCGAATACCCGGAGAAATAAACGCATTTGCTGCTTGAAAAAGAGGTAATGCCCATGCCGACGACGCCGATGACGTTCTTATAGGTCAGCAGATCGAAGCCAACAAGACGGAGCATGTTGCTGTCTCCGACGAACAGCGTGCCGTTGATGTACTCTTCTCCCGCATCGGTCGTTTCCGGAAGAATGCCGCCGCTGAAATCCGAAACTTCTTCCGATGTCTCCTCGGTTCCGGAATCGTCCTTATCATCGGAAGTAACGATCCTGCCGATGGCACCTCCTACCTTTTTCCCGGAGAAGAAGAGCAGTGCAATGAGGGCCACGGCAAGGAAGAAGGCCGTACCTCCGGCCAGTACTTTCTGGACCGTGGTGAAGCTTTCGAATTCCGCTTTTATTTTTTCCCAGATTCTGGATTTTCTTTTCATGTTTTTCCCTGAACAACAAAACAGGGACGCCTCCCTGAGAAGGCGTCCCGTCTTTACCTTTTATTCTCTGCTGGGGCAGCCTTCGCAGTTGCCGCAGTCATTTACGTCGAATTCGATCTTTTCGCCGCAGAAGGGGCACTTTACATTGCCCTTGAGGAGTGTTTCCTCATCAACTGAGAATCCTTCGCCGCACTTCGGGCACTCTACATCGTAGAGAACGTCCTCATCGTCTTCATCCTCATCTTCTCCGTCGTCTTCGTCATCGTCAACGCCGTAAAGTGCATCAAGGTCATCTTCGATGCCTTCAAGTTCATCATCGATATCTGTGATTGCGTCAACAACGTCTGTGACATCCTCGTCAAGACCGTCGACCATGTCAGCCATCTCTGTTACGAGATCGAGAAGTGCATCAAAAATTTTCTTTTCCTTGTCGCCGAGCTGAAGGTCGGAACCCTCAACAAGGCCCTTAAGGAAGGCAGCTTTTTCAGTAACTGTCATGACTTTGCCTTTCCTGTGTATTCACCTGTACGTGTATCAACAGTGATCTTGTCTCCGATGTTGATGAAGAGGGGAACACGGATCTCAGCACCTGTCTCAAGAGTTGCGGGCTTGAGTGTGTTTGTGGCTGTATTGCCTCTGACACCGGGCTCTGTCTCTGTTACTTCGAGCTCGACAGAGGTCGGAGGAACAAGGCTGAATACCTTTCCCTTGTAGGAAAGAAGGGATACGGGCATCTCTTCCTTGACGAACTTGAAGTTGTCGGGAAGATCATCCTTTGCAAGAGGAATCATCTCGTATGTTTCTGCGTCCATGAAGTAATACATGTCGCCGTCGTTGTAGCTGTATGTTGTGTCCTTGTGCTCGATGAAAGCCTGCTCGAACTTGTCGACGGGGTTGTATGTGCGCTCAAGTACGCTGCCGGTCATAACGTTCTTGACCTTTGTACGTACGAATGCAGCACCCTTGCCGGGCTTTACGTGCTGGAATTCAACAATCTGAAGTACCTGTCCGTCCTGCTCGAAGCAGAGACCGTTTCTGAAATCGCCTGCTGATAACATTTCTTTTTCTCCTTATATCCCATAACGGGAGCTTATTGTCCCTATTCGCTAAAATATCTAGAATATTCTAACATACTGTTCCGACGTTGGCAAGTATCACAGAGTAATAAGCTCGCGCTTGCTTGCGGTGAGGTTTTCGAATCCGTTTTCCTTGACGAGGACCATATTCTCGATCCGGACGCCGAATCTTCCCTCGAGATAAATGCCGGGCTCGATGGTGGCAATGTCGCCTGCCTTGAATATTTCGCTGCTTCTCGGCGAGAACATGGGTCTCTCATGAATGTCGAGACCGACGGAATGTCCGAGAGAATGTCCGAAGCATCCTTCATATCCGGCTTTATAGATGATGTCTCTTGCGATCTTGTCCATGTCGCGTCCGGTCACGCCGGCTCTGACAGCGGCCATGGAGGCAAGATGAGCTTCAAGAACGGTATTGTAGACTTTTTCCATCTCCTCGGTGACCTGTCCGACGGCGACCGTTCTCGTCATATCCGAGCAGTATCCGTCCAGCTTTGCACCGTAGTCCATGGTGACGAATTCGCCTTTCTGGACAACTCTGTCAGAAGGAACGGCATGAGGCATGGATCCGTTGGGGCCGGAAGCGCATATGGTTTCGAAAGCAACGCCGTCTGCGCCGAGCTTTCTCATGTAATATTCCAGTTCCGCGGCGATCTGCTTCTCGGTGACGCCGGGTCTGATGAAGCCGCAGATCTCTGTGAAGGCCTGATCCGTGATGGCCTGAGCTGCGCACATGGTGTCGATCTCGCTCTGATCCTTGACTGCTCTGAGATCACCGATCATGGCGGAAAGCTCATCACTGCAGATCAGTTCGACATCCGGAAGGGCTTTCTTATAGGCATTGAACTGAGCCACGGTAAGTTCCTGCTCGCAGAGAAGCCTTTTTACTTCGTTCTGTCTGCAGATTTCATGGATCTGCTCATACACGTTGGTCTGAAGGATGACTTCCGCACCCACGACCTTTTTCCTTGCTATCTCGATATAGCGGGAATCGGTGATGAAAAGCGCCTTGTCCTTCAGGACAATGAGAAATCCGTCCGATGCAAGAAAACTGGAAAGGTATTCTCTGTTGGTAAGTGTCGATACGATAGCGCCGTCGACATCAGACGGCAGAAGAGAAGCAAGTCTTTCTACTCGGTTCATTGTTTTTTCAAAGCCTCCTCATACAGCCTTTTAAGTTCCGCAGCATCCTCGGCCTGTGTCCCGTCGGACTCACAGATGAAGGTCGGTGACCATCCTCTTTCGGCGATCAGTTCCATAAGGGGCTGAGGTTCCGGTCCGAATACGGTATCCGCAAACGTCAGATGTCTTTTTTCTCCGCCTTTTGTATATTCGATCTTGGAAAAATGCGAATGGAATCTGGAAGCCCGTTCCAGTCCCAGTTCATTTTCCATGGTATCCAGGATATGCACATAATCCTCTTTTGTCCTGATGCCGCCCATGGTCCTGGCATTCAGATGTCCGAAGTCGATAGTAGGAAGGATCCTGTCGTCGACCTTGCACAGTGCCATGACTTCGTCAAGGCTTCCGAGCTGGCCGATCTTACCCATGGTCTCCGGGCAGACGACGACGTCCCTGTATCCGGCCGCGTCGAGCTCATCCATGCAGTATTTCAGGCTTTCCAGTGCCAGCGCAAGCGCCTGCTCTCTGGTCTGCTTTCCGCAGGAACCCGAATGAACAACAAATCTGACACCGCCCATTCTGGTGACTGCTTCTGCACTTTCCAGGAAGTAACGTGCGCTTCCCTTTCTTTTTTCTTCTTCCAGGCTGGAAAGCGAAATATAATACGGAGCATGAAGGCTGATCTGAATGCCGTGTTTTTCGGCTTCCGTCTTCATTTTTTCCGCAGCATCCGCTTTCACCCTGACGCCGAGTCCGCATTGATACTCATAGGCATCGAGTCCCATTTTCTCGCAGTATTCCGGAGCCTGAAGCGTATTTTTGTATCCCATTGCGGTAAAACTGTTCGAGTTTCCCGCAGGTCCGAATTTTGCACCCATTGCTAGATATCTCCTTAACAGGTAAAGTATACCAAACAAGACTGTGGCTTACAAACGATTGCACTGAAAAACGGAAGGATTTCTCCTTCCGTTTTCTTATTAATATTCGAAGCCGCTGGGCTCTCCGAGAGGCTTGTCCATCATTTCCGGATGGGCAAAGATGTACTTGATCAGTCTGAGGCTCTTGGAAAGATAGAATCCGTCTGCGATTCTCTCATCGACGGTGACGCTGAAGTCGCATACGTCGCGGAGCTGTCTTGTTCCGTCCTCCATCAGTCTCTCTTCCTTGTGCATCTGGCCTACGGTGATCATGATGCTGTTGGTTCCGTAGTTGTTGAGATGATGATATACAGACGGGCACTTGATGCTTCCGAGATTGCTCAGAAGGACAGTGCAGTAGTTGGAGTCGCCTTCCGTGATGGCCTGGGGATTGATGCCCCACCAGTCAAGGCAGCGGATGATATAGACGATCGGCATCAGGAGAAGACGGGGCACCTTTGCGAAGCCGTCGACAACGGAATCGATTCCGCCGGTAGAATGCTCATGCTTGCGGACCTCGGTGACATCTCCGTAGATTCTGTGGCTGATGGAGTCAAGTGTGTCCTCATCCTTGGCATGAATGGTCATGAACGCCTCTTCGGCATCATCGGCAAATCTTCTCTTTGCCATGAAACCTGAGGTGATCTCATATCTTTCATACATTCTGCGGCCCTGGACAAATCTGTTGAGTTTATGACGCTCGTTGATCATCTTTGAAACGCAGAAAACGAAGCAGTGGAAAACCGTGGTCTTGTAGTTGGGATGCTCCTTGTTCTTTTCGTTGACGTACTTCATAAGCTCCGTAACGTCGAAGGAATCATGCAGACATACCTCAGCTTCTGTTCTGTTCGGCATGATGTGCATCATGATCGTCTGAAGACCGGTAATGTCCTTTACCCATCTTCCGTCTCTTCTGTCTCCGAATTTTCTTTTGTATTCCATAGAATGATCTCCGTAATCCGTTCATATAAATTTTTAATACCGTTGAGATTATACCCTATCGACGGACAAATTGAAACACTTTTGTAACTTTTATCGTCTCTCTTTTCCGTTTTGAACGAATATAACAAATTTCGGTCTCATATTTCCCTTTGAACTGTTTATTCAGGTGAACAATATTCACCCATAAAAATACCGGGGAGAAACGGTCTTTGAATCCGTCTCTCCCCGGTTGTTGTTACTGGGAAAATGTTATTTGATTGCTGCTGCCATAACGTTTGTTTCGGTTATGTCGCTGCCTGTGAGTTCAGCCGTGATCTTACCGTTGCTGAAGACCAGGACACGGTCACTCATGGATACGAGTTCCGGCATATCGGACGAAACCATGATGATGGAAACGCCCTGTTCCGTAAGTTCGCCCATGATCTTGTAGAAGTCAGCCTTCGTTCCTACGTCGATGCCCTTGGTAGGCTCATCAATGAACAGGATATGAGGATTCTTCATCAGCCACTTTGCAAGGATTGCCTTCTGCTGGTTGCCGCCGGAAAGCGCAACCATCCTTGTATTGATGGAAGGTGCCTTGATGGAAAGTCTGTCGAACAGTTCCTTCGTCTTCTCTTCCTCGTACTTTTTGTCGATGAAGTATTTTCCGGGAATGTCCTTCAGGCTTGCAAGAGAGATGTTGTCCTTGATGGACATCATCCACACAATGCCGTTCAGCTTTCTCTCCTCGGTGATGAAGCCGATTCCGGCATTCGTCGCATCTTCCGGCTTATTGATCTGGACTTCCTTGCCGTCGACAAACACCTTTTTGGTGATACCTGCGGAACTGTACTGTCCGAAGATTGCTCCGAGGGACTCGCTTCTTCCCGCGCCGACCAGTCCGCCGATGCCGAGGATTTCGCCTTTGTGAAGGTTAAAGCTGATGTTCTCAACGATATTCTTGTCCTTGATGGTCGGATGGGGAACGGTCAGGTTCTCGACTCTGAATACTTCCTCGCCGATCTGTACTTTTTTCTTGGGGTAGAGGTTGTCGACCTTACGGCCAACCATTTCCTCGATAAGGGTGGATTCCTGTACTTCGTTTATCGGTCTGCAGGAGATGGTCTGGCCGTCTCTGATGACCTGTACGCGGTCGCAGATCGCATAAATCTCATCCAGCTTGTGGGAGATGTACATGCAGGAGACACCCTGTTCCTTAAGTTCCTTGAGGACACGGAACATGACCTTGACTTCCTTGTCCGTAAGAGCGGATGTCGGCTCATCGAGCACCAGGATCCTGGGCTTCTTGGCCATTGCTCTTGCGAGAGCAAGCATCTGCATCTGTCCGGAGTTGAGAGGTCTGACAAAGTCTCTCGGCTTTACAGCAATCTCAAGGCGGTCAATGAGTTCCTGTGTGTCTTTATAAAGTTTCTTATAGTCGACAAAAATCTTATTTCCGGGAAGGTTTCCGACAAATACGTTCTCTGCGACTGTATTGTCCAGGACCATGTTGACTTCCTGGTAGATCATTTCGATTCCGCAGGCCTGTGCCTCGGAAACGCTCATGAACTTTTTAACTTCACCGTCGATAAGAATGTCGCCTTCATACTGGGAAGCATTGTAGCTTCCGGAAAGGACCTTCATCAGCGTTGACTTTCCTGCGCCGTTCTCTCCGCAGATGCCGAGGATCTCGCCTTTTCTGAGATCCATGTTGACATCCTTCAGAGCGATGACACCGGGGAAACGCTTGGTGACGTTCCTTACTTCGAGTATGTTATCACTCATTTTCTTCGTTCTTCCTTTCTGAATCTTTCTGCGCTCTCAGCCGATCAATGAAGTCCGCCTGCGCTCTTGTTGCGGCGTACGAGGTCGATGTAGAGTGAGAGAACAAGGACAAGACCGAAGACGAGGTTCTGCCAGTAGGAGGATACGTGGATAAGAACAAGTCCGTTGCGGACCAGGGCCAGCATGAAGCAGCCGAGGAAGGTTCCGAACATGGAGCCGGAGCCGCCGCCGAGGGAAGCGCCGCCGATAATGCAGGATGCCATGATGGTCATTTCATTACCGGTACCGACTGTAGCCTGTGCTGAGTTGTAACGTGCTGCGTAGATGCAGCCTGCAAATCCGGCAGCGATAGATACGAGGATATTTGCAGCATAGCGTATCTTCTTGACGTTGATACCTGCAAGACGTGCAGTTTCTGTATTGCCACCGACCGCGCAAGCAGAGCGGCCGAATTTTGTCTTAGTAAGAAGAATATGGAATACAATTCCGAAGATCAGGGCAAAAATGATGCTCCAGTAGATGCCGCCGATACCGCTCTGTCCGAGGACCTTGAAGGAATCGGGGAAACCTACGATAGGATTGCCCTTGCACCAGACAAGGACGGCACCGTCAAGTGCATATTTAAGTCCGAGAGTGCAGATGTAGTCGCCAAGGCCGACAGTGACAGTGAAGAAGGACTTCATTGCACCGAAAGCGGCAGATGCCACGCAAGCAAGAAGAATTGCAAGCGGCCACGGGCAGTTCAGGGATGTGATGAGGAAAGCGCAGAACAGACCGCCGAAAGAGGTGACGGATCCGATGGTCATGTCTGAGCCTGCCGACATGTGGAGAAGTGTAAGAGGAGCAGCTACGATAAATGCGTAGCTCGTATTTCTGAGAACGTCGATCAGGTTCTCAGAGGTAAGAAATGCTGAAGGGTTGACCACTGCAACGATCAAGAACAGCACTACGTTAACGATTATGACAGCCGCTTCGGTACGTGCCATGAATTTTGCTGTCATGCCTTTCAATTTTTCCATTTCCAAACTCCTGTATAAGTTGCAGGCGGATCTCTAGAGACCCGCCTGCATATTTGCTGAGAATAGTGAGAGATTAGTCAACAAGTGTCCAGCCCATGCCTTCAGCATACTCGTCAGCTTCGTCTGCGTGGATGATGAAGCATCCGGAGTCGATGAAGTCTGCGGGAGCTGCTGTGCCGTTCATGTACATGTCATATGTCTTTTCGACAGCCTGATAGCCCATGGTGTAGAAGTCCTGGTTGATTGTGAGGCAGAGTGCGTTCTGCTTTACATAGTTGAGAATATCCTCGGAAGCATCGATGCCGACACCGTAGAAGGAATCCTCAAGGCCGTTCTCCTGTACGAAGTTTGCGACACCCATTGTAGCTGCGGAGCTGTCGAGGCAGACGCAGGCATTGCAATCGGGGTTGGCCTTTACATAGTCCTTGATTCTCTCTGCAGCTGTGGTTGCGGAGGACTCGTCGAAGACGAACTCAAGGAACTTGATGTGGTCTGTCAGACCAGCTGCATCGACAGCGGCCTGGATAGCATTCTTATATGTGTCATCGAGCTGGGAAGCAGAACCTTCCATGATGACATAGTTGATGTCAACTCCGTCCTTCTCATACATCTCGACAAGAGCTTCGCCCTGGCATTTGCCCATTCCGGCAGGTGCTGTTCCGATTGCTACGTCGATGTAATCCTTCTCGTGAAGGTCCCAGTTAAGAACTGCTGTGACTGCGCCGTTTGCTCTGGCGTTGTTGAGGGAGTTGCCGAAGAACTCTTCGTCCCAGAAGCATCCGATGAGGAGCTTGCCGCCGGCATTGATAGCTGTATCAAGCTGTTCGGACATCTGTGTGTAGTTGTAGCGCTCGACAGGAACAAGATAGTAACCTGTGATTCCGAGATCAGAGCAGGCATCGTTGAAGCCTTTCTCTGCACGGGACCATGCTGCACCGCCGCTCATGCACGCGATGAAGTATGCTTCGGGCTTTGCCTTTGTTTCAGTTGCTGTGCTGTCTTCTTCTGTTGTGTCATCTGTTGTTGTGGTCTCTTCTTCTTCAGTCTTTTCGCCGCAGGCGACAAGTGTGAAGCAAAGAACCAGTGCAAGAATGACTGCAAGGAACTTTTTCATTTTTGTTTCTCCTTAAATTTCTATTTTTACGGCTGACGCCGCAAATTACGTTTCAGATCTTGAGAAGCTTCTCCGCATTCCTGCGGCAGATCTTCTCATAGGCTTC
>R06__coassemble_114_pt1 | contig 30766 bp, 28 predicted proteins | sample R06__metabat2_low_PE_050 | metagenome-assembled genome bin R06 | reverse complement strand
GGGGAAAGCCAGCCACAGACCGGTAAGCCCCCAGAATTTCGGAAGAAGGAGATAGAGGGGAATGCGGAAAACGAAGTTCCTCATGGCGGAGACGACGGAGGTCGCTTTTGTGTTGCCGAGCGCAGTGAACATTCTCATGATGAGGATGCATCCCGCCATGAAGGCGGTTCCGGCATATTCGATCGTCAGTCCCTCGAAGGTCATGTCATAGATCTGGGAGGTGCTCGGGTCCGGGATGAAGAGACTGATGAGAGGTTTTCTGAGAAGCTCTCCCACGGTCGTGATCAGGATGGAGCCCAGGAACCAGAGTTCCAGGTAGAAGGAAAGGGTTTTCTTGAGCTTGACGGGGTTCTTTGCTCCGTAGTTGTAGGCGATGACCGGGGCGATGCAGGTGGCAAAACCGACAAAGGAGGCATTTACGATGGTGCGCAGATCGCTGATGACCGCATTGGCGGCAACGCCGTTGGAACTTGCAAGGCTCAGAAGGATCTGATTGGTGACATAAGTGGTGATGGCAAAGCAGATGCTGTTGAAGCACTGGGAAAGTCCGGCGCTCCAGCATTTCAGCGTGGTCTTCACAAAGTTGTTCTTCGGGCTGGCAAAGGAGATGTCATGCTTCGGCATCGAGTAGAAGACAAGTCCGAGGAGAAGGCAGGCGGCGTCACCGAGTACGGTGGAAAGGCAGGAGCCGACGACGCCCAGTTTCATGACCGGGATGAGGATAATGTCAAGAATGATGTTGACTGCTCCGTTGAGAATGGAATTGACAAGACCCATCTGAGGCTTTCCGGCGGTGCTGTAGTAGGAACTCATGACTGTGCTCATGATATTGATCGGGAAGCAGGTGTAGACGATCCTGACATAGAGCCTCGCATTATCGATCGTGTCTTCCGCGGCACCGAGAAAATAGAGCATCGGATCGCAGAAAACGTTGGTAAGAACGGCAAAGATAAGACCGAACAGCCCGGAAGCCAGCGTGATCCTGGTGAAGATCCTCTTTGCTTCCATCTTGTCGCCGGCACCCATGGTGTGGGCCGACAGCGTCGAGCCGCCGACCGAAAACAGGTTGGTGATGGCAATCGTGATGGCATTCATCGGATTGAGCAGCTTGATGGAGGCAAGTGCGATCTCTCCGACATATCTCGAAACGAAAAGGCCGTCGTCCAGAGAACGGAAAAGCTGCGTGAACAGGGCCGTCAGGATGGACGGAAATGTGAATTTAAGGATGGTCCATAGCGTAAAGTCCTGGCCTATGGTGCTTCTTTCTTTTGAAATGTCTTCCATTCGATACCTCTTTATATAAATATGTTTCATTATAGCAGATTGACGGGGAAATTTTCCCGATGTTAACAAAGAAAACGGTATTCTGAAATTTTTAACGTAACAATGTCGGATACCGGCATTGAAGTTGCCGGTATTTCAGTTATAATAACTCTGTATCTATAGTACGGAGCAGGCCTGGAATGGCCTGTAAATTTGAAAGGAGTATTTCGCAATGGCACAGAAAAAATCAATTTGGCAGATGATCGTCGGCAAATGGGATACAAAGACCATCGTCGGCATCGCAATCGGTTCCGCACTTTTCGGAGTTCTCATGGACTTCGGCGGCATTAAGGTAACAACAAACACCTCTCTCACAAGCGCATATGTTGTTCTTCCTATTGTCGGCGCTCTCTTTGGACCGCTTCCCGCAGCTCTCACAGGTCTTATCGGCAACACGATCGCAGACCTTATCGGCGGCTGGGGACTCTGGTTTGACTGGAGCTTCGGCAACGCAGTTGCCGGCTTCTTCATCGGACTTCTTCCCGTTTACGGCGCAAAGATCGATGAGGGCATCTACACAGTCAAGCACGCAGTCATCTTTGCAATCGTAACAATCATCGGCGTCGGCATCGGCTTCGGCATTGTTACACCTATCCTCACAGTTCTCTTCTATTCTTCCGAGCTTACAGTAACCTGGATCCAGGCTGAAGCAGCAATCATTTCCGATGCTTCCGTCTCCATCATCGTCGGCATTCCTGTTATGTTCGCACTTGCTAAGCGCAACGCAAGCAAGACAAACCTCTCAAAGGAAGACTAAGCGGTAAACAAAAGTGAAAAAAGCTGTTATCGAATTCAAGGATTTTTCCTTTCGGTACAAGACTCAGAACGAGTTCACGCTTCATGACATCAACCTGACGATCTATGAAGGCGAAAAGGTTCTCCTTCTGGGACCTTCCGGAAGCGGAAAATCCACTCTCGGTAACTGCATCAACGGGCTCATACCATTCTCCTATGATGGTGAGATCAAGGGATCCTGCAAGATCTCCGGCATAGAGACCAAGGAATCTAATATCTTCACCCTTTCCAATCATGTAGGCACTGTCCTGCAGGACTCCGACGCACAGTTCGTGGGTCTTTCGGTGGGTGAAGATATTGCTTTTTCTCTTGAAAATGATGCAGTACCCCGTTCCGAAATGCTCGGAAAAGTTGATGCGGTTGCAAAAATCGTAGGCATGGATGGCTTCCTCGGAGCACTTCCTTACAGTCTGTCCGGCGGACAGAAGCAGAAGGTTGCTCTCGCGGGCATCATGCACAATACTGTCGAAACACTCCTTTTCGACGAACCTCTGGCTGCTCTTGACCCTGCCATGGGCATGAACGCCATTGATCTTATTGACAAGATCCAGAAGGAACACGGGAAGACGGTCGTCATCATCGAACACCGTCTTGAAGATGTCCTTTACAGGCATGTGGACAGGATCATTCTCCTCAATGAAGGCAGGATCATCCTTGATACCACGCCGGACGCTCTCCTCAGTTCCGATACGCTGAAGGAAAACGGCATCCGTGAGCCTCTCTATATCTCTGCACTCAAGAATGCCGGGATCCATTTCAGCCCGAATGACCACCTCGACAACATCGACGAGCTGGATTTCGACGCCTATAAGCCCGCGGTCGTGAATGCTTATCAGAATGTGACGCTTTCCGAGCCAAAGGCAAAAGGGGAGAAGATCATCGAGGTATCCCACGTGACCTACGGCTACAACAGGGAAAAGCTGGCGCTCGACGATGTCTCCTTCGATATCTGCAAGGGTGAGAAGGTCTCCATCATCGGAAAGAACGGCGCCGGCAAGAGCACGGCCGCAAAGCTGATCTGCGGCATCATCCGTCCCCAGAAGGGCACCGTCCGCCTGAACGGACAGGATTACAAGGCCATGTCCATCAGAGAAATCGGCCGGATGGTCGGATATGTCATGCAGAACCCGAACCAGATGCTGGTCAAGGATATGATCAAGGATGAACTGGCTCTCGCACTGACACTCAACGGATATGACGAAGCGACCATCAAGGAGCGCACCAAGAGAGTCCTTGAGATGTGCGGACTCTACCAGATGAGAAACTGGCCGGTCGGCGTTCTCAGCTACGGACAGAAGAAGCGCATCACCATCGCTTCCATCCTTGTTCTCCAGCCTGACGTGATCATCCTCGATGAGCCTACGGCAGGACAGGACTACAAGAGATACACCGAGATCATGAGCTTCATCGATGAACTCAACCGCGACTACAATATCACGATTGTTTTCATCACCCACGATATGCATCTTGCCATCGAATATACCGACAGGGCCATTGTCTTTGCCGACGGAAAGTGCATTGCGGACGATGCCGTCTTCAAGGTTCTCAGCAACGAGGACGTCATCAGCAGGGCCAACCTCAAGCAGACTTCCCTTGTCAAGCTTGCGGAACGCTGCGGCATAGACCCCGAGCACTACATTCACTACTTCATCGACGCCGAGAGGAGGGAAAGAGAAAATGGATGACCGTCTTTTCATAAACCTCACTCCCGGACAAACCTATCTTGACAGGCTGACCGGCAAGACCAAGGTCCGTCTCTTCTTCGCCTTTGTCCTGATCCTGATCGCCACATGGGACATCAGGGTCATTCTTCCCTGCTTTGTGCTGTCCATCGTTGCCCTCAGTTCGCTGAAGGCGCACCTGACCAGCGTCAAGGCCATCACGATCTTCGTCGTCTTTTCGAACCTGTTCAACCTTTTCCTCGTCTGGTTCATCAACCCGGACTACGGCCTGGAAATGTGCGGCGGATCGACGGTGCTGTTCGCGATCAACTCCCGTTTCTTCTTTACGGCTGAGACACTCTGGTATGTCCTTGTCCGTTTCCTGAAACTGATGGCCACCTTCTTCTTCGGACTCACATTCATTCAGTGCATCACCCCCAGCGAGATCGCAGCAGGCATGTATGCTAACAAGATCCCGTATAAAGTGTGCATGATCGTGTCCATCGCTTTCCGTTACATCCCCGATATCCTGAGAGATTTCAACAACATCAAGATCTCCATGCAGGCAAGAGGAATGGAACTGGATCCGAAGAAGACGTCCCTGATGGAACGTCTGAAGCAGAATGTCCTGATCCTGGTCCCGCTCATTGTCACCAGCTTTGACCGCGTCGGAAACATTGCCAATGCCATGGACCTCAGAGGATTCGGGAAGAACAAGACAAGAACCTATTATTCCGAGCATGAGGACGGCAAGGGAGACGCACAGATGAAGGTGTTCTATATCTTCCTCTATGCAGCTCTTCTGGTACTCATCGCGCTCAGAATTTTCGCACCCGGAGAATATGAAGTATGGTGTCCCTTTCATTAAAGGCAGATAAAGCCTGGGAAAAATACAAAGAAGAATTCTGCCGCCTTGTGAGGATCCCGTCCGTTTATGACGGGATCTCCGCAGGCAGCGGCGCCCCTTACGGCAGGAACGTGCGTCAGGCTCTCGATTATATGAAGAGCCTGTGCGAGAGGGAAGGCTTTGACGTCAGGGAATATGACGGACAGGCCATTTCGGCCTCCTGGGGCAGCGGCGAGCGGATCGATATCGTGTCCCACCTGGACGTCGTTCAGGTGGACGGAGACTGGGACGAAGATCCTTTCTCCGGCTCCGTCCATGATGGGCGTGTCTACGGACGCGGAACGCAGGACATGAAATCCGGCGCCTATCTCACGTTCCTTGCTCTGAAACTCGTGAAGGACAGCGGTCTTGTCCCCAACAGGGAATTCCGCCTTGTCTACGGCACGGACGAAGAGCGTACCATGAATGACATGAGACATTATGTCTCGAAAGCCGGGCTTCCGGCCTTTGCCTTTACGCCGGACGGGGGATTCCCGATGGTCAACGGCGAAAAGGGAGCCCTGATGTGGACCATGGACGGCATCTGGGATGGCGCTGTCCTGAATCTGAAGGGTGGCATTCAGCCGAATGTCATCTCGCCTTTTGCCGAAGCACTTGTAAAATGCAGCGCGGATGAGCTGAAAAAAGCTTCCGCAGAGACCGGCATTCCCGCGTCGATCCGGCAGGAACAGAACGGAACGTTTGTCCGGGTCGAAGGCAGGGCTGCCCACGCTTCCAGGCCCGAGGACGGCGACAATGCGACCGTCAAGCTCCTGAAACTCCTTCATGCCGCCACCGGTGAGGAGAGAGTCGGAAAACTGTATTCCTTCTTCTCGGATCCTCACGGAGCCGGGGCAGGCATGGACTATGACCTCGAGCCGATGGGAAAGCTTTCCCTCAATCTCGGCATTCTGACCATAGAAGACGGAAAACTGCATGCCATGATCGACAGCAGATATCCCTACGGCGTCACTTCGGCGGAACTCCACGGGAAAATCGTCTCCGCATTCCCGGAGTATGACGTGGAACTTCCTTACGACGATCCGCCCACCTATGTGCCCGATGACGCCCCGTACATTGCCGCACTGAAGGAAGCCTACAGGAGTGTTTCCGGAAAAGAATGCGGAACCATGATCTCCGGCGGCGTCTCCTATTCGAAGGTGTTCGGACACTGCGTCACCTTCGGCACGGTGGGGGAGAATTCCGTGAGAATGGCCCACCAGAAGAATGAAAGCATCTCGGAAGAAGACTGCATCCTTTCGCTGGATGTCTTCTGCAGAACGATAGAAAACCTGAATGAGGTGAAAAAATGAAACCGGCACTGTTGCTTCAGACCGACTTTTCAACAACATGGGGCGCTGTCGCCTCCATGAAAGGCGTGATCAAGATCGTGGATCCGACACTTGAGATTTACGATCTTTGCCATGACATCAAGAATTTAGACCCGTGGGAAGCTTCTCTGTCCCTTCAGACGACAGAACCCTACTGGCCGAAGGGGACCGTCATCGTCTCGGTGATCGACCCGGGCGTCGGAACTTCCAGAAAAGCCTCTGTTGCTCTTCTGAAGGACGGTACCTATGTCGTCACGCCGGACAACGGCACTCTTACCCACCTGAAAAACGGCGTCGGCATAGCGGCGGTCAGGGAGATCGACGAGAGCCGCAACCGCTACCACGCGGAAGAAGAGGTCTCCGTGTTCCACGGAAGAGATCTTTTCGGATACTGCGGCGCCCTTCTTGCTTCGGGCAAGATCACCTTTGAGGAGGTCGGACCCGAATATCCGGTGGAGGATGTCATTGAATGCAGGGAATATTATTTCCGGCCCGAGATTGACGGCAGCAGGGTGAAGACCTGGGTCATGACCGGTCTTAAACATTTCGGAGGCATCGAATTCGGAATAAAGAACGAAGAGTGGAAGAAACTGGGCTATGCCGAAGGGGATCCCGTTCATATCACGATTTCCCATAAAGGAGAGACGGTATTCGACCGGAATGTGCCGTTCGCAAAGTCCTTCGGTTTCGTACCCCTCGGAGAGCCGGTCCTCTACTGCGGATCGTCGCTGTATCTCAGCCTCGACTGCAACTGCGATAATTTCATGAACAAATACGGTGTCGATACCGGGGCAGACTGGCAGGCGGCACTGGAAAAGGCGGAAAAGTAAAATGAACAAATTCCTGGTATTTCAGAGTGACTTCGGTCTCGTTGACGGCGCCGTCAGCGCCATGAAAGGCGTCGCATACAAGGTCGACCCCGACCTCATTATCGATGACGTCACTCACGAGATCACTCCTTATAACGTGTTTGAAGCCTCCTACAGGCTTTTCCAGACGGTAGACTACTGGCCTCAGAATACCGTATTCGTCTCCGTCATCGACCCCGGTGTGGGATCCAAGCGCAAGAGCGTGGTTGCCAAGACCGCAAAGGGACAGTATATCGTTACGCCCAACAACGGAACGCTGACCCATCTGGATGCCTATGAAGGGATCGTCGAGATCCGTGAGATCGAAGAAAAAATCAACAGGCTCGCACACAGCGAACTGTCCTATACTTTCCACGGAAGAGATGTCTATGCCTATACAGGCGCACGTCTTGCTTCCGGTGTCATCTCCTATGAAGAAGTCGGCCCGAAGCTAGACCTCTCCGAACTGGTCAAGCTGGATCTGTTCGAAACTCAGTATGACGAAGAGTCCGTGACCGGTCAGATCGATATTCTCGATGTCCGTTTCGGTTCTCTCTGGACTTCCATTCCGTATGACATCTTCAAGAAACTCGGCATCGAGCACGGTGACTACGTCGAAGTGCAGATCCGCAACAACGGATCCCTCGTCTATGTGAACCGCGTCGTTTACGGCCATTCCTTCTCGGATGTCATGGTCGGCATGCCGATCATCTATATGAACTCGGTCAATATGATGGCTCTTGCCATCAACCAGGGTTCTTTCTCCAGAGCCTACAATATCGGCGTCGGAGCTCCCTGGACCATCACCCTGAAAAAAGTTGAAAAGTAAGCGGAACAACTGACTAAAGAAATCCCGGCAGGACGGACAGTGGGAGATCACTGAAAGCCCTGCCAGGATTTTATTTTGTTCTGAACCTGTTACTGGATTTTCTTTGCAATTCCGCTTCTGCCCCAGCCGTAGTTGTCCCTGTTGCGGTAGATGAGGTAAACACACATGCAGAAGGTGACAAATTCGGCGGTCGGGAAGGCCCACCAGATGCCGTCGATTCCGAAGAAGGTCGGAAGCAGGATATACATCGGGATGCGGAACACGAAGTTTCTCATGATGGAGATGAAGGTCGTCGTCTGCGGGCTTCCGATGGCGGAGAACGCTCTCATGACGCAGATGTCGGCGGCCATGAACATCGTCGCAAGGAATTCGATCGTCAGACCCTGGACCGACATGTCGTAAATCGGAGAAGTTTCCGGGTCGGAGATGAAGAGCCGGATCAGGGGATAACGGAGAAGCTCGCCGCTGATCGTCATCAGGATCGTGCTGATGAACCAGATGTCAACATAGTAGATGAGCGATTTTTTCAGCTTCTTTGGATTCTTTTCGCCGACATTGTAGGCAAAGATCGGGCTGCAGCAGGAGGCAAATCCGACATAGGAGGCGTTGAAGATGCTGCGCAGGTCCGCTATGACGGCGTTGGCCGCAATACCGTTCGAACCGGCGATCTTGAGCAGCATGGCATTGGTCACATAGGTCGTGGCACCGAAGCAGAGACTGTTGAAACTTTGGGAAAGGCCGAGCCTCCAGCAGGCCAGGGTGGAGGAAAGGATCCTTCCGTTGGGCTTCACGAAGCAGAGTTCGTGGTCCTTGTTGAAATAGAATACAAGCGCCAGAATGAGGCAGGCGACATCGCCCAGAGCTGTCGAAAGGGATGAGCCGACGACACCGAGCTTGAGCACGGGAATGAAGATGATATCCAGGATGATGTTGACGGCGCCGTTCAGGATGGAATTGACAAGACCCATCTGAGGCTTTCCGGCGGTGCTGTAGCAGAAACTTAGAACGTTGGAAAGCATGGTGGCGGGGAAACAGCCGAATACGATGCGGACGTAGGTTTCCGCATCCTTCAGGGTGTCCGCATCTGCTCCGAGAAAATACAGGATCGGGTCGCAGAAAATATTCATGACCGCGGCGAAAAGCACGCCGGCGGCGATCGAAGTGATGGTGGCTCTCGTGAAGATTCTCTTGGCTTCCTCCTTGTCGCCGTTGCCCATGGTCCTGGCGGACAGGTTGGCGCAGCCTACGGCAAACAGATTGACGATGGCCATGGTAACCGCGGATGCGGGATTGAGAAGGTTGATGGCGGCGAGGGCCGTCGCTCCCACGTATCTCGAAACGAATAGACCGTCGTCGAGAGAACGGAAAAGCTGGGCCACCAGTGAGGTCAGGATGGCGGGCAGGGAAAATTTAAAAAGCGACCACAGGGTAAAGTCCTGCCCTATGGTGCTCACTTTGTTTTCTGAATTTTCTGACATGAAACAGACTCCGTATATAAAATTGACTGCATTATTATATTCTTATTTTATTATTGGTGCAACAAATGCCTGGTGTTCGGGTACTTAATATTCGTCCGCGGATGATATATCTTAGAAAAAACACAGTCAGATATTATGCGGTTAGCGTATACTAATCGTTTTCGGAAAGATCAGGAGGCAGAAAAATGGCACATTCTTCAGGCGGCGGCTCCCATGCAGGCGGAGCCCATTATTCTTCACACGGTTCGAACAGCGAGAACATGGTGCCGCCGATCTCCAGACATCCCTATATCGGAGCACACCATTATGTATATTATGCAGCAGGCGGCGAACCGGTAGACTACTACTATAAGGGAACACCGAAAAAACCGGATCTGAAGGGGATGGTCATCGGTCTCATCATCGTGACCGCCATTGCGATCCCTCTTCTCATTTTCTGCTTCTGCAACTGCAGATTTTACCCCGAGAAGACGGAGGTTTCCAGCTATGACAGCAGCATCGTCATTTCCGACAGCACCGGGCTTCTGGACAACGAGGAGGAACTCCGCCAGGCAATAGAGGATTTCCGCGACGAGACCGGTGTTACGCTTTCGGTCGAGATCATCAGCAAATCGGAAGTCCGCTGGTATGAGGATCTCGAGGATTACGCTTACAACGAATATGAGCGCCTTTTCCGGGATGAAAAGCACTGGCTGTTTGTGGTCGCCTATCCCGAAAATACTGCGAAAGACGGAAATGTGAACTGGGACTGGGAAGGCATGATCGGAGATGATCTCGGCGATACCATCGGTGAGTCTTCCGAGGACCGCATGACGGACCTTGTGCAGAATGCCCTTGAGGAAACAAAACCCGGCGAAGTGGGCGAAGCCCTTGTCTCGGCCTTTTCCGCGTTTGAAAAGGAAGCTATGGAAACGAGAATGGAAACACCCCTCGTGTTCCTCACGATCGTCATCGGTCTTGCGTATCTCTGTCTGATCGTCGGCATGGTTTCGCAGCATTTCGAAGAGTCCCATCTTTATGAAGCCTATCTGAGCGAGAAGGAAAATGCATGCGGGACGGAAATTCCGGCATCGGAAGAGGCTCAGACGGAAGGACAGAACGGAACGGCAGGGGAAAGCCGGTAATTCACAAAAGCGGAATAATGTGATAAAGTGAAATACAGTGAAGAGACGACAGGTCATGGCCTTGCGGGCCGGAACGCTTGCCGTCTCTTTTTATTTTTCAGAAGGAGAATTTTCACATGACATCGGTATGCAGGGACGAACTTGCAAAAAAACTCTCAATCTGCGGACAGGTCGCGGAACACAAGAGCTCAAAGATGCAGGAACACGGAGTTGATGACTCCGAGATCCTTTCCGCTCTTTCGGAAGAGGAAAAGCAGCAGCTGGACCAGATTCTGACCAAGCTGCAGAAAGCTTTCATCGAAGATCACAAGGCACATCACGCTCATTGAGAGAATCGGAGAACAACAGGCCTGCCGGCCTGTTGACTTTTTCCGAAAAAGGACTAGAATATCCAATTAGGTAACATGTTACCTATTATCCGGAGGTAAAGACGATGGACAGCCGCTATCCGCTCGGACTCAAATTTTCCATTATTGACAGGGCCATAAAGCGAAAACTGGACGGAAGGGCGGAAGAACTGGGATTGACCGGCGTACAGCTGAGAGTCCTGGGGGAGATCAGTCTTCTGCAGTCCATCGGCGTCGATGAGATCAGCCAGCGGAGCCTCGAGAATATCGAGATGGTGTCTCATCCGGCTATGACCGGGATCATTCAGAGACTGGAAGCCAAAGGATATGTCCGCTGCGCTCCGGGCAGCAGGGACAGGAGATACAAAAGGATTGAATGCACCGACAGGGTGCAGGATCTTCATAAAGTACTGGCGGAGCACGACGATACGGTCATTGACGAGATGTGCAGCGGTTTTTCGGAGGAAGAACTCAGGCAGCTCATGGATCTCACCGACCGGATGCTCGAGAACGTCAGATAAGAGGTACAACATTCTACCAGGCACATCTGCTGAGGGAAGACACTCTTCCCCCGGACGGGTGTGTTTTTATTTTGCGCAAAAATAAATTTACATATATTTCAAGGAGTGTGTCACATTGATACGTAAACTACTCGGAAGTCTGCGAGAGTATAAAAAGCAGACCATCTGTTCCGCTCTCGGAACGGCGGTGGAAGTCATTACCGACATTCTCATCCCGCTTCTCATGGTGAAACTGATCGATGCGGGTATCATCGGCGGTGATACCGCGGAGATCACAAAATACGGATGCCTGATGCTTCTCTGCATCGTGATTGGTTTTGCGGGCGGCGCTTTTTCCGCTGTCTCATCCTCGGCGGCATCCGTCGGATTCGCAAAGAACCTGAGGGAGGATATCTTCTCCAGGGTTCAGACCTTTTCCTTTGCCAATATCGACAAGTTTTCCACGGCCGGCCTTGTCACCAGGATCACGACCGATGTCTCCAATGTGGAGAACGCCTTCGGCATGATCGTCCAGGTCTGCGTCAGGACACCGCTTTCGGTCATTTTCGCGCTGATCATGTCTTTTACGATCTGCCCCAGGATTGCCCTGGTGTTTCTTGTCATGATTCCCGTCCTGACCTTCCTTCTCTGCTACCTTGTCCTCAAGGCGGATCCGGTCTTCAAAAAGGTCTTCAGGACCTATGACCTGCTCAACTCCGTCACGCAGGAGAACCTGAATGCGGTGAGAGTCGTCAAGTCCTTTGTACGTGAGGATTTCGAAGAGAAAAAGTTCAAGGATGTGTCCGGCGCCCTGTACGATGTCTTCGTCCGCGGCGAGAACATCATGTCCTACACGAACCCGATCATGAAGACCTGCGTCTATACGACCATGCTCTTCATCATGGGCATCGGTTCCAGGGTCATCGTTCTTTCCGGCGGCACCGACCTGACTACGGGACAGCTCAGTTCTCTCATTACCTATGCCATGATGATCCTTTCCTGCCTCATGATGCTCTCCGTTGCGCTGAAACTCTATACGATCGCCAAGAGCTCCGGCATGAGGATCGCCGAGGTGCTGGATGAGGAGAGCAGCCTCCACAATCCCGAAAACCCCGTATATGAGGTTGCTGACGGCTCCATCAGTTTCAGGAATGTGGATTTCAGCTATTTCGGAGACAAAAACAGACTGGCTCTGAAAGATATCAGTCTGGAGATCCCTTCCGGTGCTACGGTGGGAATCATCGGTTCTACCGGAAACGGCAAGACGTCTCTTGTTTCGCTCATCTCCAGACTTTATGACGTCACCGACGGCAGCGTCTGCGTAGGCGGCAGGGACGTCCGTGAATATGATCTCGCTTCTCTTCGAGACCAGGTCGCCGTCGTGCTCCAGAAGAACACCCTGTTCTCCGGAACCATTGCGGAAAACCTCCGCTGGGGCAACCCGGATGCCACGGACGAGGAGATCATCCGTGCTTCGAAACTGGCACAGGCCGACGAATTCGTGTCCGAGATGCCGGATAAATACAACACCTACATCGAACAGGGCGGCACCAACGTCTCCGGCGGACAGAAACAGAGACTCTGCATCGCAAGAGCGCTTCTCAAGAAACCGAAGATCCTGATCCTGGATGACTCCACTTCGGCAGTCGACACCAGAACGGATGCCCTGATCCGCAAAGCTTTTGCGGAAGAGATCCCCAATACGACCAAGATCATCATCGCACAGAGAATCTCCTCCGTGCAGGATGCCGACTTCATCATTGTCATGAATGAAGACCATATCGACGGCATCGGAACCCACGACGAGCTCGTCAAAAACAATACCATTTACAGAGAAGTCTATGAGACCCAGCAGAAAGGAGAAAAAGAATAATGGAACAGAAAAGAAAGTTCAGCAAGAACACTCTCCTGAGACTGTGCGGCTTCATTACCTACAATTCCAAAGGAGCCTTTCTCATTTCGGTCATCGCCGTCATTGCTTCCACGATCTTTGACGTCAATGCCGCTTCCTATATCCAGGTGATCATCGACGGATACATCCAGCCGATGCTTGCCGAGGGTTCCGTCGATTTCACGGGCCTGCATTCCGTGCTTGTGCGGATGGGCCTCAATTATCTGGGAGCTGCGGTCTGTGCCTTTGTATACTGCCGCGTCATGGTCGTCGTTTCCCAGAAGTGTCTCAAGACCATCAGGGATGACATGTTCACGCACATGCAGTCTCTGCCTGTACGGTATTTCGACACGCATACCCACGGCGACATCATGAGCCACTACACCAGTGACACGGATACGCTCCGCCAGTTCATCTCCAGCGCCATCATGGATTTCATCTCCTGCGCTTTTACGGTCGTCTATTCCTTTGTCACGATGGTGAGATACAACCTCCTGCTTGCGGTGATCGTTGCCGTTTCCACGCTTCTTCTGTTCGTACTGGTCCGCTATCTTACCGGCCGCAGCACCGATGCTTTCAGAAAGCTTCAGATCTCCATGGGCGCCCTCAACGGATATGTCGAAGAGACCATGTCCGGTCAGAAGGTCGTGAAGGTGTTCAATCATGAACAGGCTGCGGAAGAGGACTTCAGAAAGTACAACTCAAAACTTTATGAGGTCGGCCGCACCGCCAATACCTACGGAAATGTTCTCATGCCTGTCATGACCCAGTCCGGAAACCTGATCTACATCATCGTCGCTTTTGTCGGCGGATATATGGCTGTCACGGGCAGACTCGGAATGACAGCAGGTATCGTCGTTGTATTCCTTTCCCTGGTCAAGAAATTCACCAACCCTCTCCGGGAATGCGCAAACCAGATGAACCTCATTTCCATGGCCCTCGCAGGTGCAGAGAGAATCTTCAGTCTGATTGACGAAAAACCGGAGGATGACGACGGATATGTCACTCTCGTGCGTGCCAAGGAGGTCGACGGCGTCATCACCGAGACCGACGAAAAGACCGAGATGTGGGCCTGGAAGCATTACCATAAGGCGGACGGAACCACGACCTATGCAAAGCTCCAGGGTGATATCCGCATGTTCAATGTCGACTTCGGATACAATCCGGACAAGACGGTCCTCCATGACATTACGCTGTACGGAGAACCCGGTCAGAAGATCGCCTTCGTCGGGTCCACAGGAGCCGGAAAAACGACGATCACCAACCTCATCAACCGTTTCTATGATATCGAGGACGGCAAGATCCGCTATGACGGCATCAACATCAACAAAATAAAGAAGTCGGATCTCCGCCAGAGCCTTGGCCTGGTCCTTCAGGATACCTTCCTGTTTACCGGCACCGTCATGGACAACATCCGATACGGCAGGCTGGATGCCACGGACGAAGAATGCATCGAAGCGGCCAAACTTGCCAATGCAGACTCCTTCATCAGAAGGCTTCCCGACGGATACGACACCATGCTCTTCGGAGCGGGAGCCGGACTTTCCCAGGGACAGAGACAGCTTATTGCCATTGCCCGTGCCGCTGTGGCGGATCCGCCTGTCATGATCCTCGATGAGGCCACTTCCTCCATCGATACGCGAACCGAAAAGTATGTTCAGGACGGCATGGACAAACTGATGAAGGGACGTACGACCTTCGTCATCGCCCACAGACTTTCCACCATCATGAACTCCGACGTCATCATGGTCCTCGATCACGGCAGGATCATCGAACGCGGAACCCATGAGAGCCTTCTCGCAAAGAAGGGAACCTATTATCAGCTTTATACCGGCGCATTCGAACTCGACTGATCCGGAAACGGAAAATACGCAGCCCTCCGGAAGAGGACTGCGTATTTTTTTGCGTGCATGGTTTTACTTCATGAGGCCGACGCCGGAATCCCATGCCGTTCCGGCCTTTTCGCCGACGGTATAGTATCCGTTTCGGAAAGTATCGAAAAGGAGGGCATTGATTTTCTCCGGGTTGATCTTTCCGTCGGAAGAAAGGATTTTTTCCTCTGCGGCGGTATTGACGATCTTTCCGACGACGCAGAAGAAACCGTCCTTCTCGATGGTGTCCGCCAGTTCACACTCCATGACGACCGGGAACTCCTCGATGACGGGAGCGTTCACATAACTGCTCTTTTTCTGATGCAGTCCGGTGCGCTCGAATTTGTCTTCGGTATCGTTGCCGGAGGCGATCCCGAAATAATCGGCCGCTTCCACGTGGTCCTTATCCGCGATGCTGACTGTGAAGGCCTTTGTCGCCATAAAGTTCTTTACTGTTTTGTGGTCTTCGCTGAGGAAGAGGGCGATCTTATCATTGTCGCAGACGATGCCCCAGGCGGCATTCATAACGTCCGGCTTTCCGTTTTCGTCATAGGTGCCGATCATGAGGACCGGCATCGGAAATACGGCGGGAAGGATTCCCAGATCTTTTTTCATTTTTACACCTCATATGTTCTGATTTCTGTTATGATTTCTATTGATCATTATAGCAGTCGGCGGAAGACGGAGGAGAATTTTTAACAGGATGCTGTCAGAGAGAGTAAAGCGGATGAGTCCGTCCAAGATCATTGAATTTACCAACAGGACCAGAGACATGCTGGACCGGGGCATCCCGGTCATCAACATGACTATAGGCGAGCCGGATTTCGATACGCCGGACAATATCAAGAAGGCCGGAATTGCAGCTGTGGAAGCCGGAAAGACCAAATATACGACACCTGCGGGACTTCCGGAACTGAGAAAAATCATCTGCGAAAAGCTTCTTGCCGATGATCACGTCGTTTATACGGCAGACGAGATCTGCGTCAGCGCGGGCGCCAGACAGTCCGTTTTCGAGGCCATATTCGCGACCTGCGACGAAAACTGTGAGGTGATCATCCCCATACCCGCCTGGGTGAGCTATGAGGAGATGGTCAAGCTGTCCGGAGCGGACCCGGTTCTGGTGCCGATGGACAGGGAAGACGGCTATGAGCTCGATGTGGAAAAGATCGCCGCAGCGGTGACGCCCAGAACGAGAATGGTCATTCTGAACAACCCCAACAATCCGACGGGACGGGTCTATGCGGAAAAGAGCCTGCGTGCACTGGCGGAACTTGCGGTCGAAAAGGATTTTTACATTCTTTCCGACGAGATCTACGAAAAGATGATCTATGACGGGAACAGGCATTTCTGTCTTCCTTCCGTTTCGGAAGAAGTGAAGGAACACTGCATCCTGATCAACGGTTTCTCCAAGTCCCATGCGATGACCGGATGGAGGGTCGGCTATGCCGCCGGCCCGAAGGAAGTCATTGCGGCAATGGCCGGCATCCAGAGCCATCTGACTTCTTCGGTAAACGAAATGGCCCAGTATGCCGCGGAGGAAGCCTATTCCGGTTCCCAGGAAGCGGTCCTGAAAATGACGGACGAGTACCGGATGAGAAGGGATGCCGCCATCGCCGGAATCAACAGGCTTCCTTATCTTAAGGCACGCTGCCCTCAGGGAACCTATTACATCCTGATCGATGTTTCCGGACTGATCGGGAAAAGATACGCAGACGGCGAAACAATGAAAAATTCCATGGACATTGCACTGTCCATCCTGGAAAATGCCCATGTAGCGCTGCTGCCCGGAGATGCCTTCCATGCGGAAGGGAATCTCCGCATGTGCTTTGCTTCGGAGATCCCGGTGATCGAAGAAGCCATGGAACGGATCGGAAGATATCTTGAAAAAATCCGCTGAAAGGTCATAATAATATAAATTTCAGCAGATACTGATTATGAGGAGAAAGAAAATGAAATTCTATCTTTGCGAACACTGCGGCAAGATCGTTGAAGTGGTCAAGGATTCCCGTGTACCTCTCATGTGCTGCGGCCAGAAAATGACCGAGATCATCCCCGGAACAAAGGATGCAGCCGTCGAAAAGCACGTTCCCGTATATTCCGTGGAAGGAAACAAGGTGACTGTCTCAGTCGGTGCAGTCGCTCATCCCATGACGGAGGCTCACCTGATCGAGTGGGTCGTCCTGGAAACGGAACAGGGTGTCCAGCGCAGAAACTTCAAGGCCGGAGACGCACCGAAGGCGGAATTTGTTCTTGCCGAGGGTGATAAGGTCACAGCGGTATATGCTTACTGCAATCTTCACGGTCTCTGGAAGGCCTGATACAGTCTGAACGGTGCCGCCCGCTTGGACGGCACTTTTCTTTTGTGGAAAATGTGAGAGTTATGAAAATAATAGCATTCGGATGCAGGGAGGACGAAAAGCCGTTTTTTGACGAGCTCGTGTCTTCCGGCAGATTTGAACTGAAAGTAACGGAAAAACATCTCGGACCGGATACGGTGTCCCTTGCGGAAGGATACGATGCCGTTTCGGTGGAGGGACAGTGCAGGGCGGACCGGGAAATGATGGATAAGCTGGGAAGCTTCGGCGTCCGCTTTTTCTCCACCAGGACGATCGGGTACAACAACATCGACCTTGCCGCCGCAAAGGAGAACGGGATCCGGTGTTCCAACGTTTCTTATTCTCCCTACGGCGTCGCCAACTATACGGTCCTGCTGATCCTGGTCATTCTCCGGAAGTTCTACCATCTCATTGCACGCTCCGGCGTCATGGATTATTCCCTGAAGGGAATGGCCGGAAAGGAACTGCAGAACATGACGGTGGGCATCATCGGCATGGGCAGGATCGGAAAGGCAACGGCAGAATGTCTCTCCGGATTCGGCTGCAGGATCATCGCCTATACACCCCATCCGAACGAGAAAACAAGAGCGCTTGCCGAAGAGGTGACGATGGAAGAACTTTACCGGCAGGCGGATATCATTTCCCTGCATACGCCGCTGACAAAGGAAAATTTCCACATGATCAACAGGGAAACCATTGCCCGGATGAAGGACGGCGTCTATATCATCAATACGGCAAGAGGTGAACTGATCGATACCTCGGCTCTCATCGACGCCGTCGAAAGCGGAAAGGTCGGAGGAGTCGGCGTCGATACTTTCGAGAATGAGCGCGATGTCATCCACATCGACCATGAGACGAACGCCATCCATAACAGGAACATGCTGGCGCTGAAGGCCTATCCCAATGTCATCGTTTCGCCCCATGCTGCTTTCTTTACGGACCAGGCGTCCAGGGACATGGTGTACTGTTCCGTCGAAGGCCTTGCCGGCTGGCTCGAAGGGAAGGAAAATCCGCACGAGATCAGATACTGAACGGAAGACGGAGGGGATCCTCCGTCTTTTTCCGTATCCCGGGCCCGGCAGAAAAAGTCCGGACTGTCCGGACTGTGGTAATATAGTGTAAAAAGGAGAAAAGCCATGGACAGCTACATCATAAAGAATGCAAAGATCTGGACCGGGACTCCGGACAGGAAAACGGCGGATACGCTGGTGACCGAAGGCAGGGACATCGTGTTTGCCGGAAAGGAAGCCGATGCATCCCGCTTTATGAACGAGGACAGGATCGTGATCGATGCCGGCGGAAGGCTGGTCATTCCTTCCATCATTGATGCGCATACGCATATAAATACGGTGGAAACCGGATATTATCTGGTCATACAGGACCAGAGCAGCATCGAAAGCGTATTCGGCGAGGTGAAGGCCTATGCCGAAGCGAATACGCCGGAAGACGTACCTTTCATCTACGGCCGTGAGTGCCCCGCGGAGTTCTTCGATGAAAATCACGCGGACCGGTACATGCTGGACCGCTACTGCAGCGACCGCCCCGTGCTGGTCTGCGACAGTTCCTACCACCGCTGTCTTGTCAACAGCCGGATGCTCGAACTCCTGGATCCCGGAACGGAAACGGGCGGTGTGCTCGGCGTCGGCGGATATGAGACCGATCCGGCAGGAAATCTCACAGGCATCGTCAACGAGCATGCCTATGAGAAGGACCTCGAGAAAATGTACACCGCCATCGGCTGGCGGCCCGAAAGTGTCAGGGACGGTATGATCCTGATGCCGCATCTGCAGGAATACGCCACAAGAGGCGTGGGATGCGTCGTGGACGGTTTCATTCCGGACGAGGACATGCTGGTCGGCATCAAAAAACTGGAAAAGGCGGGGCTCCTGCACACCTACTATTACGGCAACGTCCTCATCAAAAATTATGAGGACCTGGAGAGAGGCATCGCCCAGCTGAAAACATGGCGGGCAAAATACGCATCGGATCTCATCCGGATCGATACGATCAAGCTGTTTCTGGACGGGACCAACGAGATCGGAACCAGTGCCGTGCTGGAACCCTACATACCGAATGAATACGGCCTCGAGAACGGACAGATGTCCGTGACGGAGGACGAACTTTACAGGATCTTCCTGCGGCTGCAGGAAGAACACCTCAACATGCAGATCCATATGGTGGGAGACCGTGCCTTCCGCACCGCCCTCAATGCGGCGGAGCGGGCAAAGAAGGAAACGGAGAATAAAGGTGAGGCCTTCACCCCCAGGATCAACCTCCTTCACTGTGAACTCACTGATCCTTCCGACCGGAAGAGGCCTGCGGAGCTCGGCATCTACATCAACTGGACGCCCCAGTGGGCCGGCGGCGTTTTCGGCGAAAACTCCAAGCTGTTCCTCGGCGAAGATAGATTCAGGCAGATGTATGCTTTCCGCGACATGATCGAAAGCGGAGCCGTAGTGGGATTCTCCAGCGATGTTGTCGACGTCGGCGAGATCGACCGCATCAATCCGTTCATCGGCATCCAGATCGGCCATACCAGAATGGACCCGAAGATTGGACGGAAGATCCGCGAAGGCGGCAGGGAACTGCTGTCTGTGGATGAACTCCTGTACGGCTACACCCATCAGAATGCCGAGGCCATCGGCGACAGCCGGCTCGGTTCCATCGAACCCGGAAAACGTGCCTGCTTCTGCATCCTCGACAGGGATATCTTCACCTGTCCCGCGGAGGAGATCGGCGGCGCCAGGGCGGTAATGACATTCTTCGAAGGGGCTCCCGTAACGGTTAACAGATCACAGAAGGTAGAAAAATGATTTATGAACTCAGCGACATGACAAAGGCCTACGGACTTTTTGCGGGATGGGAAGAGACCATGATCTATTCCTGTCTGCAGCAGATCATGGGAAAAGTCTATGTCACGGATACGGAACATCCCCTTTCCGCCAGTGCCGTCATCGGATGCTTCGCCTTCTTTGCGGGTGTGCCGGATGCGGAACTGCTGGAAAAGATCCCGGCAGGGGAAGCGATCCTGGTCCCGCAGAACCAGAGATGGGCTGCCGTCATCGAAAGAAAATTCCCGGAGGCAGAGAGAACTTCCAGGTATGCCACAAGGAAGGACATCGGCTTCAGCCCGGAACGTCTCCGCAGACTGGCAGGAAATGTGCCGGAAGGGTATGAGATCCGTAAGATCGACGGTACTCTTTATGACCTTGCCCTGCAGGGTCCTTACACGAGAGATTTCGCTACCGGATTCAGCTCCAAAGAACAGTATCTTGCGATCGGCCTCGGCTTTGCCGCTGTGAAGGACGGAAAGATCGCAGCGGTCGCTTCCTCTTTTTCCAGATTCGGAAAAGGAATCGAGATCGAAGTCGACACGGTGCCGGAAGAGCGCAGAAAACATCTTGCCGCCGCCTGCTGTGCGAGCCTGATGCTGGAATGCTTCTCCTGCGGCCTTTATCCCAGCTGGGATGCCGCAACGCTCATTTCGGTGAAGCTGGCGGAAAAACTCGGGTATCATTATTCCCACGACTATTTTGCCTACCTGATCCACGGATAGGCTGTTCGGGGCTCCGGCATGCCGGAGCCTTTTCATTATGAAAACAATTTACGGCCTTGATTAGTTAGCAACAGCTAACCTATAATGTGGGAGAATATGAAGAGGTGCCGAAATGTCTAAGAAAGCATCGAATTTCCAGATCGGATTCATGGCCAGGGCCTTCAGGGGAACCGAAGTCTTCAAGCCGCTGAATACCGGCAGGATCGACGAACATGTTTCCTGTGTCAGGGAATATATCGCCAACATTTTCTTTTATGAAAAGAACGGGAAAAGGATCATGATCGACGCCGGATACAACTATCCGCGCCTGAAAGAAAAGATGGGCTGGCTGGGTATCGATCCGGCCGGGATCACGGATATCCTGATCACGCATGAGGACACGGACCATGTCGGCGCCGTGGAAGAGGACAGCAAAGGCCTTTTCCGGAACGCAAGACTCTACATCGGCGAGATCGAAAACCGGTATCTCACCGGAGAAGTCAGAAGACATGTGGGATTCGGCACGTATCCTCTGCCTCAGGTCACCATTCTGAACGACAAAACGCTTCTGAAAGACGGAGACGTATTCTATATCGGGGATATCAGGGTCGAAGCTTTCCTGGTCCCGGGACATACCTTCGGCCATATGAACTACCTCATCGACGGCAGATACATGTTCACGGGAGACACCATCTGGTACGGAGCGGACGGAGGGTACAGTTTCATCAGCACGCTTGCGGAGAGCAACAGGCTTTCCAAAAAGTCGCTGGCCGCTTTCAGGGACAGGCTGGCGGCACGCGGACTGAAACCGGTCTTCATCACGGGCCACACCGGCTGGAGTGATGATTTCGATTACACCTTTGCACATATCGACAGGACCTGTTCGCCGTTTTCACACGGCCCCCACGATCCTTCCGCGCCCTATGACGGATATGACGAGTCGGATGATACCGCGGAGAAGGCGGCATCCGCTTTGCTTGAAAAAAGAAAGGCATAAATATGGAAAAATTCAACAGTATCGGAATCGACGGGGAACTGGACTGGAAGAGAATCCGGAAGCTCCTCACGATTGGACTTTTTGCAGCATGCATCGTCTTGACCGGGGACATGCTTCTCGGATACGGGAAGGAAGACGAGACCCTTGAAGGAATCAGCAGGATGCTTTCTCCCTACGTAGGAATGTCCGACTCCAGAATTTTCTGGTCCTCCCTGTGCGGCATCGTCGGAATCCCGCTGGAAGGCCTCAGCTGCTTCGGAATCTACCGTCTGATCGCGCCGAAGTCCCAGAGGCTGGCCCACAGCTACAGGACAGGTCGCTTCGGCTATGCCATCTGCGGCGGCTGAGGCGTGCACATGCCGTGCCTTGCCAGCGTGTTCTTCTACAAGTACATGCTCGCGGCGGATCCGGAGAATGCCCTGGAAGCTTCCATCAGATTCGGAAAATATTTCCTTCTGCCGGGCATGGTCCTCTTCGCCCTGTTCTTTTTCTATGCTTCGTATGTCCACATCAGGGCTTTCGCGTCCGGCAGCACGCCGTATCCGAAATGGTGCTGGATCTTCTGCACCCCGGTCGGGATGGCGCTTACGTTTCTGCTTGATCTCTTCGGGGAAAGCGAGATCGTCAATGCGATCACTGCCGGATGGATCAGCGTCGGAAACATCTGGATGTTCGCAGGACTTCTCCTGCTCATGAAATCCGCTGAAAAATCACAGAACTGATATGAGATCCGTTCCGCCGGGAACGGATCTTTTGTATCCGGAAAGATTGAAAAAACAGGGCAAAAATGATTAAATGGTTTTCAACCAATAACAGTCATTCAGGAGAAAAACATGAAAGTGCTTGTCGTCGTAGACGTTCAGAAGGATTTCGTGGACGGTTCCCTCGGGACAAAGGAAGCCGTTTCCATCGTAGACAATGTCGTCAAGGAGATCGGTGATCCCTCCTATGACCGAATCTTTGCCACTCTCGATACCCACGGGCCCGGCTATCTCGGGACCTTCGAGGGAAAGCATCTGCCGGTCGAACACTGCATCAGGGGAACGGACGGATGGAAACTGGACGGGAAGGTCGAAGAGGCACTTCGCGGGAAAAATGCGGAGATCATCGAGAAGCCGACTTTCGGAAGTTATGCCCTTGTACAGGAGCTGACCGCTCTGCATCCGGATGAGATCGTGCTTGTGGGTCTTTGCACCGACATCTGCGTGATCTCCAACGCGCTGCTGCTGCGTGCGGCAATGTACGGGACCGAGATCACGGTGGTTTCTTCCGCCTGCGCGGGCGTAACGCCGGCAAAGCATGAGGCGGCTCTGGAAGTCATGGCATCCTGCCAGATCAACATAAGAAAATAATTACGGGAGATACAGATATGAGCATCAACGTCGAACCCTATGTACCGGATGAAGATTATGACAACCCCGCGATGGTGACCGACTTCTATGAGTTCACCATGGCCAACGCTCTTTTCCTGCACGGATACAAGGACACCACCATGGTGTTTGACATGTTCTTCAGGAAGAATCCGGACAACAACGGATATTCCATCAGCTGCGGCCAGAGAAAACTGGTAAAGTTCCTGCTGGGATATCATTTCAATGAACAGGATATCCGCTGGCTGCGCACCAAGGGCATGAGCGAGGAATTCTGCGAATATCTCAGGACCTACCGCTGGAAAGGCGATGCCTACATGATGCGTGAAGGCACCGTTGCCTATCCTCAGGTGCCCATGGTAAGAATCGAGTGCGACATGGTCGGTGCGATCCTGATCGAGACCTATCTTCTCCAGACCATGAATTTCCATTCGCTGATCGCGACAAAGGCCACGCGCATTACCGGACTCAATACCGCAACGCCGAGATCCGTCATGGAATTCGGCACAAGAAGAGCCCAGGGCGAATCCGCCGGAAACGAAGGCGCCTACGCCTCCATCCTCGGTGGCTGTGTCGGAACGGCCAACTGCCTCGCCGAGATGAAATTCGGACCGGAGGTTAAGGCGGTCGGAACCATCGCACACAGCTTCATTGAATTCTTCCCGTCGGAATATGAAGCGTTCAAGGCTTATGCGGAGACTTATCCGGAAAACGTCTCCCTGCTGCTTGACACCTACAGCATCTTCGAGTCCGGACTGCCGAACCTGATCCGCCTCGACGACGAGATGATCCGCCTGTATCCCAATGATCCGAACCGCAGGGTCAAGAGCGCCAGAATCGACTCGGGAGACCTTGCCCGCGGATACAAGAAACTCAGAAAAGAACTGGACAAGGCCGGAAAGCCCTACATCAAGCTGGTTGCCTCCAATGCCCTCGACGAGAAGAAGATGGCAAACATGGAGATCTATGAGAAAGCCCACTTCGATTCCTACGGCGTAGGAGAGAATCTGATCACTTCCGCAACCGACCCGGTCTTCGGCGGCGTCTACAAGCTGGTTGCCGTGAAGGAGAAGGACGGAACCTATACGCCCAAGATGAAATGCTCCGACAGCGTCTCCAAGGCCATCATTCCCGGAAAACTCATGGCCTGGAGAGTTTTCGATATCGAAGGAAAGGGACAGTGCGACATTATTTCGCTGGATGACGAAGTGATCGAACCGAACGTGCCCATCGAGGTCGTGAATCTCGATCCGGATGCCTATGACAGGGTCAAGAAGATCGTGCCCTGCCATGTGGAAAAACTTCTTGTCCCGCATGTGCTTGGCGGCGAACTGGCCATAGAACTTCCGACTATCGCCGAGAAGAAAAACTACATTAAGGAACAGCTTCAGTACAAGGTCTGGGAATCCGAGCTCCGTCAGGAGTTCCCGCACCAGCATTACGTCGACATGACCATGAAGGTCGCCAATATGCGCCGCGAAATGTACGAAAAGCTTCACGGAGGCAGGATTTGATCTCCGCACTGATGTTCGGCGGGGCATTCAACCCGCCCACAAAGGCGCACATCGAACTGGCCGATGCCGCAAGAAGGGCAGCGGACAGGGAAAAGGTCGTGTTTGTGCCCTCCAAGCAGTCCTATATCCGGGACGATCAGAAAAAGGACTTCGCCTTTACGGACGGACAGCGTCTCGGTATGCTGAAGGACATTGCCGCGGAACGGGACTGGATGCTGGTCGACGATTATGAGCTCCGGGAGGAAAAACAACCCAGATCCTATCAGACACTATGCTATCTGAGAGAAAAGGGAATCCGGTGCAGCCTCCTTTTCGGAAGCGACAAACTGCCGGAACTGAAGACCGGATGGCTTCACATCGAGGAGATCGGCAGGGAATTCGGCTTTGTCGTGATGACCCGCGCCGGCGATGACTGCAGACGCATGATCGAAGAGGACGAATATCTGTCTTCTCTTTCAAAATACATCACGCTTGTTGATACGCCCGAAATCTACCGGGACTATTCTTCGACCGAAGTGAGAAGACTTCTCAAAAACGGCGGGGACCCGCAGAAACTGAAGGACATGCTTCCGGAAGAACTCGGATCACTCAAAAAATATCTGAATGGGGAAAATGAATGAAAAACAGCATGATAAAGACCGCAGCCGTCGTTCCGCAACTTAAGGTAGCGGATGCCGGCTGGAATACCGGAAAGATCATCGAAGCCATGGCATCCTGCAGCGGATGCGGACTGGTGGTTTTCCCCGAACTTTCCGTCAGCGGATACACCTGTGCCGACCTGTTCGGGCAGGACCTGCTCCTCGAAGAGTGTGAAAAGGGCCTTGCAGTCATTGCGGCAGAGACGGAAAAATATGCCGGAATGACGGCAGTCGTCGGACTGCCGGTACGATACGGCAATGAACTTTATAACTGCTGCGCCTATGTCAGCGGCGGCAGGATTTGCGGACTTGTGCCGAAGATCAACCTTCCTACCTACAGCGAATTTTATGAAAAAAGATGGTTTTCCTCCGGAAAAGGCATAAAGGGAGCCGAGATCGATATTGCGGGACAGAAGGTCCCCTTCGGAACGGACATCCTTGCAGAGGATACGGTATCCGGCGCAGTCATCGGCATGGACATCTGCGAGGACCTCTGGGTCCCGGACAAGCCCAGCACCCATGCCTGCCTTGCCGGTGCCAACATCATCGTCAATCCTTCCGCTTCCGATGAGATCATCGGCAAACAGGATTTCCGCCGCATGATGCTCGAACAGCAGAGCGCTTCCTGCTACTGTGCCTATGTCTATGTTTCCTCCGGTGTTGACGAATCCTCCACGGACCTGGTCTTCTCCGGCCACAGCATCATTGCGGAAAACGGATACATCCTGAAGGAAAGCAACTTCCCGTCCCGCCCTCATGTGGAAACGGCTGTGATCGATCTCGAGACGATCGGATACAACAGACGTCACCAGACCACCTTTGAAAACCAGGAAACGGGAAGCTACCGCAGAGTGCCGGTCTCCGTCATGCCTCTGGAAAACAGGCAGGAGATCAGCAGCAGCGGACTCACCGCATGCCTCAGAAAAGAGAATTATCCCGTTGCAAGAAACCCCTTCGTCCCGGCGGACGATGCGGAGCGCGGAAAGAGATGCGCAAGGATCCTCCAGATCCAGGCGAACGGCCTTGCTACCAGGGTGAGATCCACCGGCATCAGGAATCTGGTGATCGGCATTTCCGGCGGCCTCGACAGCACGCTTGCCCTCATCGTATGCCATGAGGCCAAGAAACTGGAGCCGTCCATCCATATCATTGCCTATACGCTTCCGAAACGCGGAAATACCTCCTCGCTTACCTATAACAACGCGACCGAACTCATGAAGATCCTTGCGGACGAGCAGAGGGAAGTGGCCATCGAAGACGGCGTACGGCAGCATCTCATCGCCATCGGCCACAGCACCGAATACCAGGGAGAAGGGGATACGGCCTACGAGAATGCTCAGGCCAGAATGCGCACCTACATCCTCATGGATGCGGCAAACATGGAGAACGGCCTTGTCGTGGGAACCGGCGACCTTTCGGAACTGGCACTCGGATGGTGCACCTACAACGGAGACCACATGTCCATGTATGCGGTGAATACTTCCGTCCCCAAGACGCTGGTCCAGTATATCTGCAGGACCTATGCCGATACCTGCGGGGATCAGAAACTTCACGATGTCCTCATCAGCGTGGTGGAGACCCCGATCACGCCGGAGCTGACGCCCAGCATGAACGGAAAAATCGCCCAGAAGACCGAGGAAAAGATCGGGAAGTACGATCTCAACGACTTTTTCCTCTTCTATGTGCTGAGATACGGTTTCGGACCGGAAAAGATCCTGGCCTTTGCGGAGTGCGCATATCCCGAAGTGGAATTCGAAAAGATGAGGGAAGCGCTGATCCGCTTCTACAACCGTTTCTTCCACCAGCAGTTCAAGCGCAGCTGCCTTCCGGACGGCCCCAAGGTCGGTTCCGTGACCTTCTCACCGAGAGGCGACTGGAGGATGCCCTCCGACGCCGCCGTCAGGATGTGGATCGAGAGTACGAAAGCGGCAGAATAATTTGACTTCTATTCAAAAGAGCCTTCCTGCGAAGGCTCTTTTGTGTTAATTGTCTAAAATGCACAGAATTCTTTGTTAATAAAGTAGAAAATCACAATTGTACGGCCTATTGTGTGAATATTTTGGATATAATTAAGCATGTTAATGAATGCGCCGTGAGTAATCGCGGCCTTTTTCAACTATATAACAAAGGAGAATATCATGAGCAGTTTCAAGGACCTCAGAATCGTTGACAACTTCTATCAGACATCCCTCTTTTTCCCCATGCCCACGGTCGTCGTGAGCACCCTTGCGGAGGACGGCTCCACATCACTTGGACCGTACAGCCTCTGCCAGCCTTACTATGTTGCAGGCAAGGACTATTATGCAATGCTCCTCAACTGCCGCAATTCTTCCAACACTGCACAGCACATTCTGAAAACAGGAAAGTGTGCCATCAACTTCGTCGATGACAGACGCAAGACATTCAAGGAATGCGTCAGACTCGGCTGGCCGGGAGATACTCCCGCCGAGAAGATGAAGGACTGCAAGTTCGTCCTGGAAGACGGACTCATGGCGGAAGCACATCCGGATGAAAAGTTCCCCAAGGTCATGAGAGATGCCATTCAGGTCATCGAGTGCACCTGGATGAGAGAACTCGACCATGCAGAGGACTGCCAGCCCGGACAGCTCAACGGATATGAGCCTCCGTATCACGATTTCAACGGAATCACTTCCAAGTTCGGCGCCACCTTCATTCTCCGCGTCGACAAGATCCTCATGAAGGAAAAATACTACAACGCAATCATCAACGGTGTCAGATCCAGAGACTTCCCGCCTCTTGCCGTCGACTACGGATACAGAGACAGCAAGAACTTCTGGTACTGCAAGCATTCCAGAGCGATCCCGGAACTTCTTCCGATCCGCGCACAGTCCCTCAGCAGCGTCAGATATGCCGCCGACAGAATCGATGACAAGATCAAGTTTACCGATGATGCCTGCCAGATGCTGATCAACGTCCCGAGAATCTTCCTTCCCACCGCTCTCAAGGGATGTGTCGAATGGGCAAGACAGAACAATGTCACGCTCATTACCGCGGAACACATGAAGATCATCAACGACAAGAGAGCCAAGGAAAAAGCAAGGAAATAATAAGGAGAAAGAAAATGAAAGTATTGTTAGCAGGTGCCTTCGGACACCTCGGAGAAGAGATTCTCCGTTCCCTCGTAAAGAACGGACATGACGTCACGGCAGCCGATATGGTCGTCAGGGAACTTCCTGATCTCAAGGAAGGCTTCAAGCCCGTCAAGATCGATATGACGGACAAGAAGGCTCTGGAAGGACTCTGCGACGGCATGGATGTCGTCATCACCACGGTCGGTCTTACAAAGGCCAGCGCAACGGTCAATGCCTATGACATCGACTACGGCGCAAACAAGAATCTGCTTGATGAGACACTCAGAGCAGGCGTAAAGCATTTCGTCTATACTTCCGTTCTCAAGGCGGACAAGGCTCCTCAGGTCCCGATGCTCGACGCAAAGGCAATGATGGAGAAGGAAATCAAGAAGAGCGGCATCACCTATGCCATCTTCCGTCCGACCGGATATTTCTATGATATCGCCAAGGTCTTCATGCCCATGATCGAGAAGGGCAAGGTCACTCTTCTCGGCAAGGGCGACATCCACTGCAATGTTGTCGACTGCCCCGATTTTGCCGATTTCATCGTCGCCCACATGATGGATGAGAACGTCTGCTACAACGTCGGCGGCAAGGAGACCTATTCCTACACCGAACTTGCCAACCTGTTCTTCGCGGCAGCAGGCAAGGAGCCCAAGATCAGCAGAGCACCGGCATGGCTCTTCGACGTCCTGGCAGCACTTCCCAAGAATAAGAAAAACGGCAAATCCGCAATCATCCGCTTCTCCAAGTGGACACTGACCGAGGAAATGGTCGGTGATACGATCGTCGGCGATCACAGCTTTGCGGAGTACATCAAGAGCTGCTACAAGAAATAAAGGCGGTGGCGTAAATGGTATTTAAACCGCTGATGTGGCTCCTTTTCGTCATCAACCTTCTGATGTGCTGTGAAGGCTTCATCAAATTTGTCTATTTCCTTTCCGTCGGATACGGACTTTCCGTTCTCGGCGAGGGCATTGCAATTGCTTCCATCGCAATCAGCGACGGCACCTGGAGCATTGCGCTCCTCATCCAGTGCATCCTCTGCGTGGTATACGGATTCCGCCTTTCCGGCTTCCTCATCATCAGGGAAATGAAAAGCGCTTCATACAGAAAGACACTGGATTCCCAGACGAATAAGCCGATGCCTCTTTTCGTAAAGATCTGCATCTGGCTTTTTACCGCAGTTCTCTATGTACTCCAGGTTTCTCCTATCTTCTACAGAGCCAACACGGTTCCTGCGGGAAGAGCCGGCGATGCATGCGCATGGGTCGGGGCGGCAGTCATGCTGACGGGAATCATCCTTGAAGCAACCGCCGACAAGCAGAAGAGCGCCTCCAAGAAAGCAAGACCCGACATGGTCGCCAAGGACGGCCTCTTCAGACTCTGCAGATGCCCCAATTACTTCGGAGAGATCATCTTCTGGACCGGAGTATTCATTTCCGGTTTCACCGTTCTCACAGGATGGCAGTGGGTGGTCGCGGCAATTGGATACGTCTGCATCGTCTATATCATGTTCAACGGTGCACAGCGCCTTGAAAAGAGACAGAACAAGAATTACGGAGACAAGCAGGAATACTGGGATTATGCCAACAAGACACCTATTATCATCCCCTTCATCCCGCTGTATCACCTGGTAAAGGAGGAGAAAAAATGAGCGTACCGATGGCTTTGTTTGATTTCGTCCCGGTATTTCTCTTTCTCGTATCCGCAGTTATCCTTCAGAGGGAACTCTACGGCATGATGAGCAAAGGAGCATTTGCTCTTTTCTCCAGCGGCACCATCATGGTAGTCGTCGCCGGTGTCACCAAGGCACTCTGGAAGCTCCTTTATGCGCTGAATGTCTGTGATTTCGAAAGACTGAACCAGATGTTCTTCCCGCTTCAGACCTGCGGTTTCCTTCTTGCGGGTATTTCCATGATTGCTCTTCTATTTTTACGTCAGGATGAAGGGAAGACAAAGCTTTCCGCGGCAGCGGCAGTTCCCGCCGTCTATTCTGGGACCATGCTGTTTGTCGTCCTGATGATCCTCGGCGTTCTCGGACTCTGCGGCGGCCTTGCGGTCATCGCGGCCAGAAAAAAGAAGACAGCTGCCTGCGTTCTGTTTGTATTCGCTTTCTTCATGCTCCTCGGAATGGGTTATCTTTCATCCAAGGATTTCTCCAATCCTTCCATGAACTGGGTGGCGGAAGGCGTCAATACGGTCGCGCACCATTCCTTCCTCTCCGCTTCCTGCATGATTCACAAAAAGGCAGAAGCATAATCTGCAGACATCCAATCGAAAAGCTCTCCCTTCCGGGAGAGCTTTTTTATTTCGAAATTGGATGGGAAAAATGTACAAAAGTATTTTGGTTCTATTGCAATAGTTGGGGCGCTCTAGAAAAGTAAATACTCAGGTTAT
>R06__coassemble_113_pt1 | contig 30834 bp, 31 predicted proteins | sample R06__metabat2_low_PE_050 | metagenome-assembled genome bin R06 | reverse complement strand
CTTTTTGATCTCTTCGAATGTCATTTATTCAGAGTTTCACCTGTAATTTTTTCAGATCCCATAAATGGATTTCAGCAGTCTTTTTCCGGTTGCCGTTCGGAACACCTTTTCGTACATATTCCGGATATTTTTCCTGCTGAGATTCTGTTCTCCGGCATTCACCAGATAGTCCGCCTCCAGCAGGATCTGATAATCCATGCCCTCCACGCCGGTCAGCGTATGGTGGTGTCCGACCAGCCAGGCGACGCGCTCGATCTGCTGTTCGCCGAGACCGGTTCCCTGCAGGAATTCCTTTGCGAGAGGATATCCCTCGATCTCCTGATGCTTGCCGTCCGCATGCCCGTATTTTCTGCGGCCCAGAGGGCAGGCAATGTCATGCACAATGGCGGCCGCTTCCAGGATCCGCTGGGTTTCCGGGTCCAGTCCTTCCGTTTCTCCGATCGTTCTGGCATATCCCCAGACCTTTAGGAAATGGCAGATATCGTGCTGGTCGCCTTCGGAGAAATCGATCATTTTCTCCATCAGTTCCGAAATCTTCATCTTATGTTTTTTCCTTTCGCTGTTATATATGCCCGTCCCAGTCGGGAACTGCATCCTTCAGTTTCTCCCGGTTGCAAACTCCAGTACCGTTTCATCTTCCATATGATAAACGGCCGGTCCGTATTCCGCGGCGAGCGTTTCCCACAGTTTCTTTGCAGCTGTATTCTTTTCGCTGAATTTGATCTCCCATTTCCCGGGATGCTTCTCCAGGATCATCCGCGATGCTTCAGACGCCAGATGACGTCTGCGGAATTCCGGCAGGACCGTAAACTCCGCCATGGCGTGATCGGGATGATGTCCGAGACAGGAATACCGGTTGATCATCGCAAATCCCGCAGGGAGACCGTCACACAGGATAAAATAGGCGATACGTTCCGGTTCCAGAAAATAGGCGTCGAAATACCGATAGGGATAACAGCCGTTTTCATCCCTGTCGAGGGGATAGTATTCCGTCAGTTCTTCCAGATACTTCTGCAGCATATTCCACAGAAGTTCCCGTTCTTCACGCTTTACCTGTAACAGAGATAGCATTTTCAGTCGATGGAGATCATCTTGCGGGGAAAGATGTCATTGAGCGGCCAGGTCGTCATGTTGCGGTAGGTGTCTTCCCACTGAAGGATCTCATAGTTGCAGCTGACAGCAATGATCTCGAGAAGTCTGCTGAGTTCCTTTTCGGACTTGCCTTCGCAGAATTTGTTGATGAGTGCCATTTTGTTGGCCGCTTCCTGCTTGTAGTGGTCCGTCGTGTAGTACTCAAGCCACTTGTAGTACTTGTTTTCCGGATCCAGTTTGCACTTTGGCATCAGGTCCTCGGCAAAATAGGTGTACATCTTTCCGCAGGGAAATACGGCGCAGAACAGTCCTGCCAGATCCGAGGTGTTGGCAATGTTGAGAAGATAGGAAGTATAGTTCCTCTTTCCCTCGCACATGATGCAGCGATCCATGTCGTCTGCGGTAATGCCGGCTTCCTTGGTCCAGAAATCACGGCAGTAGTCGAGTCCCTCATGAATGTCGTTAATAATGGTCAGCATATCGGTGATCTCGTAATAGTCGGTCGCCTTTCCGAGAGCCGTTGCCCATGCCTTGAGATATTCCAGGAGGTACTGGTAGTCCTGTACCTGATAGAATATGAATTGTTCGTCTGTCATCGTCCCGTTGACGATGGACTGCATCGCTTCCGTATTTTCGATGCGAAGTGCTGTCTTCTTAAGGATCGGTTCTACTTTTTCTTCAAAGAAGCTCATGTTCATTCCTCCCGGTTTTGTAACGGCATTGCGCCTTTTTCATTTCCATTATAAACTAATGTTCACTCAAAAAAGAATGATATTTCCCTTTTGGCGCTGCTTTTACAAAACGAAAAATGTTGACTTTCCCTTCCCGCTGTGTTACATTTCTCGTAATTGATATTGAGAAAGCAATGACGGAGAAAGTTAGAAGAAATGCTTTCAGAGAGCCGGTGGATGGTGCGAACCGGCAGCAAGGACTTCTGAACTGCTCGCTCCTGAGCTGGGGATATGAAAGCCTGCGTAACTAGTATCCTCCGTGTTCCTGCGTTAAAGGATAGGGTTTGATAGAATCCGAAAGTGGCGTGATCGCAAAATGAGTGGTACCGCGGGTTATGTATTGTTTACAACTCGTCTCAGTTTCTGAGACGAGTTTTTTATTTTGCGCGAGGCCGAAACAACTTAACTGTCATTTCTCAAGAAATTTAAAATATCTGTAACGGAGTATTATCAGCATGAAAAGAATCATCGTATCTGACTGCACACTGCAGAAGATGGCAAAACAGGACACAAACCTGCTTTTCAGAGAGAAGCTGTCCATCGCAATGGCCACCGAAGGCTACGGCGCCGACAGGATCGAACTCGCACCGATCACTAATGCCAAGGGTGACGGCATCATCTACCGCACCATCGCGGAGTCTGTTTCCGGCTGCGTTATCGCGGTTCCGGCAGGACCCTCCAAGGCGGAAATCGAAGAAGCATACGGATGCATCAAGAATGCAGTAAAGCCCTGCATTCAGATTGCTCTTCCCGTCTCCACCGTTCAGATGGAGTACATCTATCACGTAAAAGCAGAGAAGATGGCACCGAAGATTCAGGAGCTCGTCTCCTACGCCAAGTCCCTCTGCGACGAAGTTGAATTCATCGCCCTGGATGCTTCCAGAGCAGACGAAGCCTTCCTGGCGCAGGCAGTGAAGACCGCTGCAGAAGCCGGTGCAACAGCTGTCACGATCTGCGATGACGCAGGAATCATGCTCCCCGAAGAATATGCAGCCATGACCGCCAAGGTCGTTGCCGCAGTCAGTGTTCCGGTCTATGTTGAATGCTCCAACCAGATGCACATGGCTTCCGCCAATGCCTGCGCAGCAATCGCTGCCGGTGCTTCCGGCGTCAAGACCTGCATTTCCGGCAAGGACACCCTCAAGATCGGCTCCTTCGCCGATGCCATGGCAGTCAAGGCGGAAAAGCTCGGCGTTCAGACCAATCTGAAGAGCACCGAGATCTACCGCGACATCGAGTCCATCAAGAAGATCCATCAGGAACCCGACAATGCCGCTGCCGGAGAAAATGCCAGCAAGGACATCTTCATCGACGGCGAGAGCAGTCTCAGCGACGTCACCGAAGCAGTAAAGGTCCTCGGCTATGACCTCTCCGATGCCGATTACGGCGCTGTATATGATGAAGCAAAGAAGATCTGCAGAAGCAAGAGCTGCATCGGCAGAAAAGAACTTGAAGCCATCGTTGCAACCGAAGCCAATCAGGTACCTTCCACCTATCACCTTGAAAGCTATCTGACAACCAGCGGCAACCTCACCTCTTCCGTCGCACAGGTCGTCCTGAAGACAGCCGAAGACACCATCAGCGGTGTTGCAGGCGGCGACGGTCCTATCGATGCCGCCTTCCGCGCCATCGAACAGTCCCTCGGACATCACTATGAGCTGGATCTCTTCCAGATCGATGCAGTCACCGAAGGAAAGGAAGCCCTCGGCTCCGCCATCATCAGACTCAGAAGCAATTCCGGAAAAGTCTATTCCGGAAACGGCGTCTCCACAGACATCATCGGAGCCTGCATCCGTGCCTACCTTAACGCTCTGAACAAGCTTGTCTTCGAGGAGAAATAACAATGAAACTCGTATTTTCCACTGAAAACGTTGCCCGTCCGTCATTCGTCGATACCTGCCGTCTCGCCTATGACTACGGATTCAACGGTTTTGAAATCTATGATGCCGTCGGTGAGCGCAGAGCTCATGCGGACAGCATCCTGCGTTCCGACATGGTGCAGGAGTCCAAGAGAAAGCTCCACAACCGCAATCTCTCCATCGCCGCTCTTGCCTTCCCCGGCTGGATCGACGCAGAGAACGTCAAACCGGAAGACATCACCAGATATGTCGAACTCGCTGCCGTCGCAGACATTGAATATGTCGTCGTAAAATCGGAAAAAGCTTCCTCCTACAGGGAACTCCACGGCATCCTTCAGCAGGCACTCAACAAGGCCGCTGCCTACGGCATCAGCATTCTTATCGAGACCTGCGGTGCCTTCTCCGGCACTTCGGCCATCCTGCCCATCATCAATAAGTTCTCCTCCCCCGCTCTGGGAGTCTGCTGGAACATCAGGGAGACCTACTTCACGGCAGGAGAATCCTCCGAAACAACGATCAAGACGCTCGGCGCCTACATCAAATATGTCAGACTCGGAGACAGAAAGGACGGTGTCAACGTTCTCATCGGCGAAGGCGACCTTCCCGTTTCTTCCTTCCTGAACGCCCTCCGCTCCCTCAACTATGACGGAAGCGTCTGTGTCCTCTGGAATGACGAGATCCAGGATGCGGATATCGTCCTCACTCATTTCGTCAATTACATCTCCAGGCTCAGTGCGGAAAAGAAAGAGGAGCACCACCTCTATTACAACCGCAGCAAGACCGGAACCTTCCCCTGGAAGAAATACGAGATGGTCCACATGACCTTCTCCCAGGTCCTCGATACCATGGCTGAGACCTATCCGGACCAGTACTGCTTCAAGTACACAACGCTGGACTACACCAGAACCTACTCCCAGTTCAGAAGAGACGTCGACAGAGTTGCCGCCGGTCTCATCTCCGTCGGAGTCAAGCCCGGCGACCATGTCGCCATCTGGGCCACCAATGTCCCTGCCTGGTACCTCACCTTCTGGGCCACGACCAAGATCGGTGCCGTCCTCGTCACGGTCAATACCGCATACAAGATCCACGAAGTCGAGTATCTGCTCAAGCAGTCCGATACCCACACACTCGTCATGATCGAGTCCACCAAGGACGCCAACTACAAGCAGATCATGGAGGAACTGTGCCCCGAGCTGCAGGATCATCAGAAAGGCACGCCTCTTTATTCCAAGGCCCTGCCCTTCCTGCGCAACATCGTCACCGTCGGTTTCACCATGGAAGGTGCCATGACCTTCGATGAACTCATCGAATCCGGCTACTCCGTGCCGCTGACCGAAGTCAACAGAAGAGCTTCTCTCGTAAAGCCTGACGACGTCGCCAACATGCAGTACACTTCCGGAACCACCGGTTTCCCGAAAGGCGTCATGCTCACCCACAACAACATCATCAACAACGGCAAGACCATCGGCGACCGCATGGACATGTCCACGGCAGACCGCATGATGATCCAGGTCCCGATGTTCCACTGTTTCGGAATGGTCCTTTCCATGACCAACATGATGACCCACGGCGGCACCATGTCCCCGATCCCCTACTTCTCACCCAAGAGTTCCCTTGCCTGTGTCGATCAGGAAAAGATCACGGCATTCAACGGTGTTCCCACCATGTTCATTGCCATGTTCACCCATCCCGACTTCAGCAAGACGGACTTCTCGCATATGAGAACGGGCATCATGGCCGGTTCCAACTGCCCGCCCGAACTCATGAGAAGAGCAGCTGCGGAAATGCACATGACCGAGATCCTCTCGGTATACGGACAGACAGAATCCTCCCCCGGATGCACCATGGGTGAGGTCAACGAATCGGAAGACCTCAGATGCGATACCGTCGGTTCCGCTTTCCCCAATGTGGAGTGCAAGATCGTCGATCCCGAGACCGGAGCCGAACTGCCCGACGGACAGAACGGGGAATTCGTTGCAAGAGGATACAACCTCATGAAGGGCTACTATAAAATGCCCGAAGCGACGGCTCAGACCATCGACAAGGACGGATGGCTCCACACCGGAGATATTTGCTGCAGAACACCCGAAGGCTACTACAAGGTCACAGGCCGACTCAAGGATATGATCATCCGCGGCGGTGAAAACATCTATCCCAGAGAGATCGAGGAATTCTACCTCACAAACAGCAAGATCAAGGATATCCAGGTCGTCGGCGTTTACGACGAGAAGTACGGCGAGGAAGCCTGCGCCTGGATCGTCCTGCATGAAAATGAGACCGCAGACGAAGCAGAGATGAAAGCTTTCGGCAATGCCCACATTGCCCGTCACAAGGTTCCCCGCTATTTCATGTTTGTCGACACCTTCCCGATGAATGCTGCCGGCAAGATCCAGAAGTACAAGATGGTCGAGATCTCCGAACAGAAACTCGGCATCCAGCGCAAGAAATAAGCGGATCCACGCACATCAAAAGGACCTTCACGGTTATCCGTGAAGGTCCTTTTCTCATTTCATGTGTTTTTCAGGAATCGTCTTCCTCAAAGACCTTTCCGAAGTAATCGGATTTGATCAGCAGGCTTGCGTAGCTGACTTTCGCCTTGACCAGCGCATTGACCGTATCGACATAGTCCTCGGAGACCGTGATGCCTTCTTCCGGAGTAAAGGTGCCGGTATAGGTTTCATAGGTGCCGGCCGCCGTGCGCCAGGAATATCCGTAGTTCGTCGGCAGGATGACAAGCGGCATGCAGGTCGAAGCCTTGTCCGCTTCATAGTTGGCAGCCAGGATGTCGCGTCCGGAGAAGAGGCGGGAATCATATTCAATGCCGAAAAGGTTCAGCAGAGTCGGAACGATGTCGATGGAGGAACAGGGCGTGTCGACCACGACAGGGTCTTCCTCTTCCATGCTGCCGCACCACAGGATCAGGGAATTGGCATAGCGGCTCGTCCAGGCTTCGGAATCGTCGATTCCGGTAAGTTCCTTATAGTAATCCACGCTGCCGGCAGCCAGAGCATAGGGATAATGGTCGGCACTGAGGCAGATGACCGTATCGTCGGCAATGCCGGCTTCCTCCAGGACTTCCACAAGATAGGCCAGGGCGCTTTCCAGCTCCAGCTGGCAGGCTACATAGGCCTGTACCGTCGCGGAAGCATCCGGATAGGCAGCCTGGGCCGCCTCCTGGTTTTTCTTGGACATGGCCTGTCCGCCCCAGCTGTAGTTGGCATGTCCGCTGCAGGTCATGTAGTAGGCATGGAAAGGCGTCCCGGTATCGACATAATCGTCGATATACTGTCCGATGGTGACCTCGACCATTTCGAGATCCGAGGCAGGCCATCCGGAAGAATAGGAAGAGAGCGTCAGTCCGTGGCCGATGCCCTTATAGTCATATCCCAGGTTCGGATGGGTCAGGTTGCGGTTGTAGTAGTCCCAGACGTTGTTGTGCCATGCGGGGACCAGATAACCGAGGTCGCTGAAAACAGTTCCGAGGCCGAAAGGCATATAGTCGTTCGCACTGACGGCAAAAGCGGTCGAGCCGTTGATCCAGGTGGGGATGATACCGGTCATGACGGCAAATTCGCCGCCGGTGGTGGACTGTCCCCAGCCGGGCTGATAGTAGTTGTTGATGACAAATCCGTTATGAGTCAGACGATACAGCGTGGGGGTCAGTTCTTCGTCAATGACATAGCCGGAGAAAGCCTCCGCGGTGATCAGGATCAGGTTCTTTCCTTCGAACATGCCCGTATATTCGTTCTGCTGGGAAGGTGTCAGGGAATTGAAGTACTTGCTGAGCGCGGCAACATTGCTGTCGGAAGATTCGGAAAGTGCTTCCAGGTCAAGATCGCTCAGCACATTATAGCCGTAGGTAACGGTTTCCTCTTCGCTGTCTTCGGTATCTTCCTCTGTCTCTTCCGTGACGGGTTCCTCGATGATGACGGGTATCTCCGCCACAGGAGCTTCCGGCATGCCGAAGAGTCCATACTGGCATTCCAGACGGAGTTCGGTCACCAGGCCGAACTTGGGGACGGCGGCATCTGCGTTAAAATCATAAGTATAGATATTTCTGTTGCTGTCGTTTCTGCTGTACAGAACACCGGCCAGATTCAGAAGGACGGCTACCGCAAGAAGCGCGATGCTCCATTTGACGGAACGGCCGGGAACATGAAGCTGACGGCGGAAAACGATGAACAGGACCAGCGGCACAAAAGCCAAGAGAATAAAAGGGATATTTGCGGCAATGATTTCCAGCATCGTATCGAAGAAGCTTCCGAATACATTGCCCGCCATGGAGGTGGAATAACTCAGGGAATAATAGGTGGAGAAATAGCCTTTGCAGCCGTATTCCACGATGGTAAAGACCGTCCACAGAAAGCACAGGATGCTTCCGGCAGTCACATAGATTTTACGATTGCGGATGAATCCCAGAAGAAAGGAGACCGCAAATCCGGCTCCGAGGGAAAAAGTCAGGATATAGATGAGCAGGCTTCCCGTGAACGGGTTGCTCTTATCAAAGAACTGAAGGATCAGTTCATGAAACAGGACCGCCAAAGGGAAAAACAGCATTCCCAGAATTCGGCCCGCGGCGGATCCGTCGGGACCTGTTTTCTCTTCCGTATTTTCGATTTTTGTCTCTTCGGCTGATGTCATCTGTACTGTCCTCTTTGGAAAAAATTCTGCCATGATCGTCACGATATGATTTTATCATACTGTTCCCTGATTAGGCGCAGAATTCCATATTTTTTCCTTCACTTCCCTGCAGGAAAGCTTTCCCCGAAACACGAACGAACCTATAATGAATACAGAAACCGTTTCCAATAATTTCTTGAAATAAAGAGGATAATAAATCCATGAAAAACATACTGGTACTGATACCTGCAGAGGAACGCCATAAGGAAAAACTGGAAGCCGCCGGAAATGGCTGCAGTTTCACCTATGCTTCCATGGATACCGTCACCGATGAACAGCTGGACAGAGCTTCCGTGATCATCGGAAATGTGCTCCCTCCGGAACGTCTTCAGGCAAGGCCTCAGCTGGAACTTCTTCAGCTGGAATCCGCAGGTGCGGACGATTACTGCAGGCCGGGCGTTCTTTCCCTCGGCACGGTGCTGGCCAACTCCACAGGTGTCTACGGAAAGGCGGTGGCCGAACACTGTTTCATCACGGCGCTGATGCTCCAGAAAAAGCTGGAACTGTACCGCGACAATCAGAACAAACATCTCTGGAAAGACTGCGGAAAAGTCACATCGATCTCGGATTCCACGGTCCTGGTCGTCGGCCTGGGAGACATCGGCCTTCATTTTGCCAGGATGGCCAAGGCACTCGGTGCCCACACCATCGGTCTCAAAAGACGTCAGAGCAGCTGCCCGGAAGGCATCGATGAGCTCTGTCTGACTGCACAGCTGGATGAAGTCCTCCCGCGGGCGGACATTATCGCCAGTTTCCTTCCGAACACACCCGAGACCACCCACATCTATACTGCGGAGCGTTTCGAAAAAATGAAGCGGACTGCCGTTTTCATTAACGGTGGGCGCGGAACCGCGGTCTCCTCTGAAGTGCTGTACCGGGCACTGACAGACGGGAAGATTTCAGCCGCAGGCGTGGACGTGACGGAGATCGAACCCCTGCCCGCAGACAGTCCTCTCTGGGATCTGCCGAATCTGATGATCACTCCTCACATTTCGGGCGGTTATCATCTCCGGGAGACCTTCGAACGCATCGTAGACATTGCGGCCGATAACATCAGGGCCTGGAATGAAGGAAAGCCGATCGGCAATCAGGTTGATTTTGCCACGGGATATAAAAAGTAATTTTTACCGATATAGCAGATACAAATAGACCGCTGAGAAGAAGGTTTCACGCCTACTGCTCAGCGGTCTCTTGCATAATAAAATGAATATTCACTCTTCCAGTTTTTTCAGTGCATAGGCGATGCCGTCTTCATTGTTTGACAGGGTAGTCATTCCGGCCGCTTCCCTGACGGCCTGCTCGGCATTTCCCATTGCCACCCCAACGCCGGCTGCCCGGATCATGGGGATGTCATTCTCGGAATCTCCGAAAGCGACGGTATTTCCGGCATCTATTCCAAGATATCGGCAGATATCCAGAAGTCCCTGTCCCTTGTTGATCTTACGTGGAATGATCTCCAGATAGAAAGCTGCTGTCCTTACGACCGTCAGTTCCGGAGGAAGATGAACCGAGATCCTTTTCTGCACCTCAAGGATCTTCTCCGGGTCGACCGCCAGCAGGATCTTTACCAGCGGAAAAACAGCGGCCCGGGCAAGATCGCCGGTCTCGATGCATTCCATCCCGTTATTCCAGCACTCGTAATCGACCTTGTATCCGTTTCTGTCCTTCACGTAAAAGATGCGGCCGTCATCGATGATCGCGGTCACGGGAAGCGTTTCCAGAAAACGGAGGATCTTTCCGGTCTCATCTGCGTCCATGCTGATTTCAGAGAGGATATTTCCCTCGCAGTCCGTGATCCTTCCGCCGTTATAGGACATGAGGATTCCCCCAAATTCACTCATACGGAGTCTGTCCCTGATGCTGAAAAGTCCCGGGGAAGGACGCGCAGATGCCAGCACAAGGCGGATGCCCTTCTTTTCTGCCCCGAGCAGAGCCTGCAAAGTAAGGGGCGTGATCTCTTTGCGGTCATTGGTCAGGGTTCCGTCAATATCCAGTGCGATCAGCTGAATCCTTTTCATCCGTAAATACCTTTCCGTATTCTCTGGTGTCTGAGAAAGCCTAAATGTACTTTACCGTATCGCTCAGGGGTTTCCTTGAACTGTGATTGGGCAGGGGGCCTGCACCTTCTGAGGCATATCCGAGATCCATCAGCATCAGGATCTGCTCGTTCGCAGGAAGGTTTAGACTTTCCGCCAGTTTCTCCGGATCAAAAAAGTTGATCCAGCAGCTGTCCACTCCTTCGTCCTCTGCCGCCAGGAGCATGTGTGTCGCAACGATGGAGGCATCCTCCGTTCCCGAATCTCTCTTCCCGCCGGGATACGTGAATACGCGGTCCGACTCGTAGGCTACCGCAAGGACCACAGGTGCACCGTACCGGCAGGGAGTCGCCTTGTCGATGAGATCAAGACCTTCCGCGGACTTTACAACATAGATTTTCTGTTCCTGAAGGTTTTTCGCTGTTGGGGCCAGCCTTCCCGCCTCCAGGATGGACGTCAGTTTATTGTCCTCTACCGGCCTTGCCGAATACTTCTTGCAGGAATATCTCTTTCTGATTACGTCTTTGAATTCCATCTGTTTTCTCCTTATATCTCTTTCAATAGTTTAAAAGTCTTCCGTAATCGTTCCATTCCCCGAAGGTTTCCCCCTTCCGGGTAGCTTTGATGGTATGCTCCAGCATCCTCTGATATCCCTCGGGAACACGGGTACGGTAAAACAAAAGATTGGATGCTCTGACCCTCTGATACAGCGGAGGAAGCGCCCTGAATTTGGACCATACACGTGCTTTTTTCAGTTCTCTTTCCGTTTCATCATCGATTTGGAAACTCCTGGGGCCCATGGGAGGCAGCACCCTGCGTCCCTGTTCTGTCATCAGGCCGAGTTTTTCCAGTCTTCTGACCCGCTCCTTATTCAGTTCCGTCCAGTTTCCGCCTTTCCGTCTCGGAGAAAAGCGCTGCATGCGTATGCCGCCGATCATGCGGACCGTGCTGTCCACCCATCCGAAGCACAAGGCTTCCTCTATGGCGTCCAGATACCAGAAATGTTCTTCGTCGACAGGCCTTCCCCTTTTCAGAATGACGTAGCATTCCTGTTCGTCTTCGCAGTGAAGAGACAGCCATCTTCGGAACTCCGAACGGCTGATACTACCAAGTATGTTTCTGTACTCCATGTTCACTCCGGAAGTCCGGTCTCCTGTTTCCGAAGGCAGATCATCCTATCAAGAGCCTCCCTGTGACTGTCGGATTCTTTATAAAAAGCTTCCATGTCTGCACATGGAAAACTTTTGCAGAAGGCGCAGGCAGGGATCCCGCGTTCCTGGCAGCATCTGACCGGAAGACAGGCATCGTCCGGTTTCCATTCTGTTTTCCGGCAGGAAGGGCATCTGTGTTCTCTGTAATCAGGACAGACCTCACAGTTTACTCCGCAGTATGCAATTCCCAACAGAGATCCAGTTTCTTCCATTTTTTCTCCAGACATTTGTTAATTCCATCACCGGTTGTCGGCATATCCTCGGTACAGTTCTTCCAGTTCGGGTCTGCATTCCAGGAAAACTTCGGCAAGTTTCCTGTCAAAGTGGATGCCTGCATCGTTCCGGATGATTTCAAAAGCCTGATCGAAGGAAAAGGCTTCCTTGTAGCAGCGTTCTGATACCAGCGCATCGAAAACATCGGCCAGGGCCATGATCCGCGCCTCCATCGGTATTTCTTCCCCTTTCAGACCGCAGGGATATCCCGTTCCATCCACTTTTTCATGATGAAAATGGGCAATATTGGACGCGATTTCCACGAACTCAGGATCTTCAACGCCAGGAAGGATCTGTTTTACGATACGGTATCCTTCCTCCGCATGTTTTTTCATTTCGGCATATTCTGCTTCGGTGAATCTGCCCCTCTTGCGGAGGATCCGGTCATCGACGGCGATCTTTCCAAGGTCATGCATAGGTGCGCCGCGTTCCACATACGACAGATATTTTTCCGTGAATCCCATGTCATGCTGCAGAAGCTTTTCGGAAAAGACTGCCACCACGGCGCTGGTCCGTTTGATGTGGCCGCCGGTACTCAGGTCGCGGGATTCCACCATCTGAGCCATTCCAAGGACTGTTTTCTGCTGCAGTTCCAGGATCCTCTTCATTTTGGCTTCGACTTCGGTCTGAAGGTCCCGGTTGTAATGGTTCAGCATATCGACATAGTGCTGCCGGTCCGTCACATCCGTCAGATGGAGGATATAGCCCTTGCAGTGCCCTATGCGGTTGTCGATGCTGTGAACAGAACATTCGTAGAAAAATTCATTCACCGGAATAATTTCGGTAAAAGCTCCGGTCTTACCGGTCAGGTTCTCTTGCCGGACCTTTTCCAGAAGCGGAAGGATGCAGGAGGTAAAAGTCCGGTGGTCATCCGGCAGCACTTCCTCCAGATCGTATTCGGAAAGTTCGGGGAACCATTCCACCGCTCTCTGATTGCAGTTCATGTAGCAGAGTTTCCGGTTGAAAGAGACATAGGCATCCTGCATGTCGCTTGAACGGATGTTCCGGCTCTTTTCGCCGACGAAGTACATGGAATAATGGATGACGGGAATCATGATTGCGATTCCCGAAACAGCGTAAAACAACGGGATCAGTTCGATCCGGAGTCCCAGAGATCTCTCGACCGTAAAGCCCACCGCACCAGTGAAAAGCCGGTCAGCACGATCAGCATGTCCTTGCGGCTGACCACGTTGCGGCGGCGGATAGACCACAGGACCATTGCGGCAGACAGGAAAAGATATAAATACATGGTCACCGGATACAGAATGTGAAGCGGCCCATACTCCTTAGTCAGGAAAACGATTCCGTTTTCGAAGTGATAGTACACATTCTTATAGTAGAGTCCCGAATAACCGATAGTGCAGATGGATACAAAAAGCAGAGTCTGTACCGTATAGCACATACGCGTGACCCAGCTGCCGATCCTGATCTTGCATATTTCGGCGACCGACAGGAAGCACAGCAAGGGCAGATAGGCGCCGCCCACATACATGATCTTATTTGCAAGGATGGCCTCCTGAAGATTGCCCGACAGGGACAGAGCGAAATAACCGGCATTTGCCGCACTTGCCACCAGGACCAGAAGAAACTGGTTCACCGTCGAAAAACATTCGGTCAGGACAATATAAAACAGCAAGGCCAGCGTGACAGCCAGGCATGCCAGATAATACAGACTGGCGACGGTCATATCTCTGCTCCTTTCTTTGTTTCGTTGATGCTTGTGCTCCCGTACAGGAAACAGGGTATCAGCCCGATTTTTCATTTCCGATTATATTTCATGCAAATTACGGCAGCGTTTTTCCAAGTAATATTATCCATTCACATACCCATTCCCGTCAAGAAATACGAAGAACTCCCGTTCCTGTCGGAGCGTTTCTGCTTTATCTGCGAAAAAGAAACTGCTCCGGTTTCAAAAATATTTTCTTAAATAATCATTGACAGGAAATTTAAGTTCTGCTAATATTTCGACTGTCTCAATTGGATAGAGTATATCCGAAGCAGGATGCGACCGCTCCGCATTTTCATTCGCGGGGTTTAAGGCCAGACGGACAGCCGGGTCGAATGCCGAAAGCCGCTCGGAGCGGTGGCAACTTCTGTTGCCTTATTGATTGAGTTAAAAGCTCAAGTTTTATGAGTCGGTTACTATAAACCAATGCTTACAGCATACTAACTTGTGAAATGGTCAATAAGAGTAGTAAAAGTAATCTTTGCTATATAGACTCTGATACCAATTGTTTCCCTCTGTTTCGTCCGGGCTCCGGTCTGCAGAACATCTGTCTGCCCTCCTGCGCCGCGGGTGATTTCTGAGGCAATACTGTTTTCCCAAGGTAATGTATGCGTATGCATGCATTACCTTTTTTGTTTCGGAGGGAAAATCATGGGGAAAATAGTCGAACTCAGAAATGTTACCAAGTCGTTTGACGGCGAGGTCGTTCTGGACAACATCAATCTGGACATCTGCGACAACGAGTTTCTTACGCTGCTGGGTCCTTCCGGCTGCGGAAAAACCACGACCCTGCGTCTGATCGGCGGTTTCATCACACCCGACAGCGGGGACATCCTTTTTCTCGGCGACCGCATCAACGATCTGCCGGCCTATAAGCGCAATGTCAACACCGTTTTTCAGCGATATGCACTGTTCCCGCACCTGAACGTCTATGAGAACATCGCATTCCCCCTCCGAAGACGCGGCGAAGACAGAAAAATCATTGACGAAAAGGTACAGGAGATGCTCGAACTGACTGCGCTGAAAGGATTCGAGAAACGCAGTGTGACCAGTCTCTCAGGAGGACAGCAGCAGCGCGTAGCCATAGCCCGAGCACTGATCAGCAAGCCGAAAGTCCTTCTCCTGGATGAACCTCTTGCGGCACTGGATCTCAAGCTCCGCAAGGACATGCAGCGCGAGCTGAAATCCATCCAGAAGGCAACAGGCATCACTTTTATTTTTGTCACGCACGACCAGGAAGAGGCGCTGTCCATGTCGGATACCGTGGTCGTCATGTCCAACGGACGCATACAGCAGGTCGGGAAGCCGATCGACATCTATAACGAGCCGGTCAATGCCTTTGTTGCGGATTTCATCGGGGAAAGCAACATCGTAGACGGCGTCATGCTTTCCGATTGTCTCGTTGCTTTCGCCGGTCAGCGCTTCCGCTGCGTCGACAGCGGTTTCGGAGATCACGAAAACGTGGACGTCGTCATCCGTCCCGAGGATATCGATATTGTGGAGAACGGAAAGGGCATGCTGACCGGAAGCGTCACCTCCGTGACCTTTCTGGGCGTCCACTATGAGATCATCGTAGACATCAACGGATTCAAATGGATGGTACAGACGACCGACTACGCCGCTCCCGGTTCTTCGGTAGGACTGAGCATCGAGCCCGATGCGATTCACATCATGCATAAATCCGAATATTCCGGTCTCTACGGTGACTATTCCTCCTACACCAATGAATTCGATGAACTGGGTGATACGGAAAAAATGGCAGAGGAGGCAAAGACAGACAGATGAAAAAGAAAAATTCCGGACCCCGCAGAAATCTCATCGAGATATTCTGCCTAACGCCCTATTCCGTATGGGCCGCCCTGTTCATCCTCGTACCGCTGGTCTTTATCGCCTATTACGCTTTTACGGACAGCAGCTTTCACTTTACTACCGAAAACATCTCCCGCTTCTTCACCGCAACCTCAACAGTCGCGGATGGAAGTGCGGAACAGACGGTTCACACCTATCTGCTGATCTTCTGGCGTTCTCTGAAACTGGCGGTTCTGTCCACCCTGATCTGTCTGCTCCTCGGTTATCCGATGGCACTGATCATGTCCAGGGCAGCCCCGCGGACCCAGAGCATTCTCCTGACCCTGATCATGATCCCGATGTGGATGAACTTTCTGATCCGCACCTATTCCTGGATGACAATCCTTCAGGATACCGGGCTGCTGAACGGTTTTCTGGCCAAGCTGGGCCTCGAACCGGTTCACATCATCGGCACGGAAAGCGCTGTTCTGATCGGCATGGTCTATGACTATTTCCCCTACATGGTCATGCCCATCTACTCGGTCCTTTCCAAACTCGATGTCAGCCTGATCGAAGCTGCAGCCGACCTCGGCTGCAATAATGCCAAGGTTCTTACCAGCGTCATCTTCCCGCTCAGTCTTCCCGGCGTCACCTCCGGCATCACGATGGTGCTCATTCCTTCGATCAGCACCTTCTATATCTCGCAGAAACTGGGCAACGGCAAATTCTACCTCATCGGCGATGCCATCGAAGGGCAGTACACCTCAAACAATCTGCACTTTGCAGCCGCCATCGCTTTCATTCTGATGATCGTCCTGCTTGCTTTCATGGCTCTGCTTCAGCGCTATGCCAGCAGCAAGGCCTCCGCATAAGGAGGTACCGAAATGAAGCACATCTCCCGTATCTTCACGGTGCTGATCATGATCTTTCTTTTTGCACCGATCGCCATTCTCATCGTTTTTTCTTTCAATGATGCAAAGTCTCTCTCCGTCTTTTCCGGTTTCTCTCTCAGATGGTACCGCGAACTGCTGAAAGACTCCGACACGCTGGTCTCGGTGCGCAATACTCTGCTCCTTGCCGTCAGTGCCTCGGCCGTTTCCACAGTCATGGGCACCGCCGCAGCAGTCGGCATGCACCGTCTGCGCAGGAAATATCTGCGCGCTGCCCTCGATACCGTGACCAATATCCCGATGATCAATCCGGATATCATCACCGGCATTTCTCTGATGCTGATGTTCGTTTTCGCCGGGCGTCTGTTCGGCGCCTCCACCAGTCTGAACTTCGGCACGCTGCTCATCTCCCATATCACTTTCTGTCTGCCTTACGTCATACTGCAGGTCCTGCCGAAACTGCAGCAGATGGATCCTTCCCTGCCGGAAGCCGCCATGGACCTCGGCTGTACGCCGGTCGAAGCTTTTTTCAGGGTGGAACTCCCGGAGATCATGTCCGGTATCGTCACCGGCATGATCATGGCTTTTACCCTTTCGCTCGATGACTTCGTCATCAGCTATTTCACCACCGGAAGCGGGTTTCAGACTCTTCCGATCCGGATCTACAACATGACCAAAAAGACGGTGACTCCGAAAATGTATGCCCTGGCCTCCATTATCTTCTTTGTCATTCTGACCATGCTGCTCATCACAAACCTGCACGAAGACGACAGTACACGCGAACTGAAACGCCGCAGAGCCGTACATGCAGACAACAGTAAATAATTCCAAGGAAAGGATTCAAAACCATGAAAAAAACCATCTCTGTTCTTCTTGCAGCCGTAATGCTGCTGTCCTGTGCCGCCTTTCTCGGCGGCTGCGGTTCCGAGGATACTCTCACCCTGAACATATATAACTGGGGCGAATACATCTCCGACGGCTCCGATGACTCTCTCGACACCATCGCCGCTTTCGAAGACTGGTATGAGGAAACCTACGGTCAGAAAGTCCGTGTCAACTACGATACCTTCTCCAGCTGCGAAGACATGTATGCCAAGATCTCCGCGGGAGCCGTCAGCTATGATGTCATCATCCCTTCGGACTATATGATCGCCCGCATGAGCGACGAAGGAATGCTGCTGGAACTCGACTTTGACAATATTCCCAACTATGCCAACATCGAAGATACCTTCAAGGGTCTCTATTACGATCCGGACAATCTCTACACCGTCCCGTATTCCTACGGCGTCACCGGCATCATCTACAATGCCAATGTCGTGGATGAGGAAGACATCGGCGGCTGGGATCTGATGTGGAATGAAAAATATTCCGGAGATATCCTGCAGTACAACAACTCCCGCGACGCTTTCTCCACAGCGCAGTACAAACTCGGCCTTGATGTCAACTCCACCGATACCGCAGACTGGGATGCCGCCTATGACGAACTGAAAGCCCAGAGCCCGCTGGTCAAGAGCTATGTCATGGATGAAATTTTCAACATGATGGAGTCCGGTGAAGCAGCCGTATCCTCCTACTATGCGGGAGACTATTTCACCATGCGCGATGCCCAGGCGGATAACGTCGACCTGCAGTTCTATTATCCCGAACAGTGCAACTACTTTGTCGATGCCATGTGCATTCCGACCTGCTGCCAGAACAAAGAACTCGCCGAGATTTTCATCAACTACATGCTCTCCGAAGAACCCGCCATTGCCAATGCCGAATATATCTGTTATGCTTCCCCGAACTCCGTCGTCTATGAAAATGAGGAATACAGAGAAGATATCGGTGAAGATACCTATGACATTCTCTACATGGGAACCGAAAATTTCAGAGAAAACTACAATACCTATGCCTACCGCAATCTTCCGCAGGATATGCTGGAATACATGAATACCCTGTGGGAAAATCTGAAGATCGGCTGATTCCGATTCATCAAAAAAAGCAGAACTGCGCCTGCAGTTCTGCTTTTTCTTTTCTGCAATGATTCTGGTTCTATCTTTCCATCCGCACATCGTATTCTGCGGTTCCTTCGATCGGTTTTCTTGTTTCCGTCATATGAAATCCGTGTCTTTCATAAAACAGGACAGCATCCGTATTCTTTTCGATTGTCCAGAGAAACGTCACGGGGAAATTTGCTTTGGCATATTCTATCAGCTGGGAACCGATGCCTTGTTTCTGAAAAAACTGTCGACATAGAGTTCGGCAATCTCATTTCCGTTTATGCGGATCATGCCTTTTACGAGTCCGTCGTCATATACATAGATACCGCCCAGAATATCCTCCGAAGCGTACTTTTCCGATTCGGAGAGGACCTGAAGCTCACCAAACAGATATGCGTCATCGTGGAAAATGGAACGGTATTTCATCCGTTTAGCAAACACAAGTATTTCCGTAATTCTCGACAGATCCCTGTTTTCTGCTTTTCTGATCATTTCTTTTCTCCTGCAAAACTCCTCTGTGACAGGAAAGACTCAATGTAGGCCCGGGCCAGCCTGTCGTGCTTCCCGCGGAACATATGCTCTCCGCCGTCGATCTCATGATACTCGACATGCTCATACAGCCCGGCTGCTTCTCTCGAATACCGGATGGGCACGATCCGGTCGGCCGTTCCGTGAAGAAGAAGGACTTTTCCGTCATAATCTCCTGCGATATCCCGAAGAGACCATTCCTTCGCGCACCGGGCATAATTTCCGCCCAGTTTCATGGGAAAGCGCTGAATCACATCCGGGATATTCTGCGAATCGAATCTTGCGAACATCATCTTTCCCGCTCTGGCATCATCCGGTATGCACAGCGCCGGATACAGAAGGATCAGTTTTTCCGGCCGGTATTCCCGGTCTTTTGAGACGAGAGCACTCACCGTGCCTCCCTGACTGCAGCCCAGCAGAACAATCCGATGCCCGTCTACATCCGGAAGAGATCTGACATATTTTATGACACTTTTCAGGTCCTGTGTTTCTGTTTCCACGGTCATGTTTTCGCTTTTCCCATCGCTTTCCGAAAACAGCCCGCCGCCGCTGAAATCGAACGTAAAGGCGGCATATCCGAGTCTAGCAATGAGCTCCGCGTAATTCCGGCACATGTTCTGATTGGCAAGATAGCCATGGCTCAGGATGACAGCAGGCAGCATACCGGCTCTTGTCCTGTATTCGTATCCGCGGATCACCAGTTCATCCCTGCGGCACCGAAATCCTTTTCTCATCATAGCCCAACCGTCAGTCCCACGTTCCATGATATTGCCTCTCTGTTCGTATCTGTTTTAATGGCATTATCTCTTCCCGGTTCGGGTTCGTCAAGAGATACAGAAAGGCCCCGGACTTCTGCCAGGAGCCGGGGCCGGTCGAATCTGTTCTATTTGCAGAGAGGAAGCAGTTTTTCCTTGAGCAGAGGGATGAACTTTTCAGGCTCGTCTCCCATGGGATTGTGTCCCGAATGCTCAAACCAGTGAAGTTCCTTTACGGGAGCTTCGATCATGTTGAACCAGTCCTCCACCAGTTCTGCCGGGGTATTGTAGTCCAGTCTTCCGTCGAAAATGAAGATCGGCGCTTCGAACTTTGTGCAGGTCTTCGGGAAATCCGTTCTACCGATCTCTTCCCACATGCTGGTAAGAACGAAACGGTAGCCTTTGATATACCCGATCAGGTCGGAGACGGAATATTCTCCCGATTTCAGTATGGGCTTGACCATGGCATCCCAGTAGTTCTGCTTTCCGCTTTCCTTCGAATATCCGCCGTATTTCATCATGATGTTCCGCTGCTTCATCATGCCGTCGAATCCGCCTTTGTAACAGCCCATGACGGGAGGTCCTACCTGCAGAAGAGCATCGACGTCCTGCTGATTGCCGGCTTTTTTCGCCTCATCCAGGGAAAACTGCCAGCTGATCTGCTCGTTCTTTTCGATATTTACCACCTGCCCGAAACCAAGGAAGGCATAAATATGCTCCGGATGGGTCTGCAGAAGAGATACTCCGAGCAGAGAACCCCAGGAGCCGCCCATGACAAAGATCTTGTCCTTATTGAATTTATTTCTCAGATATTCCACAAGCTCGTTCGCATCCGAGACCATCTGTGCGATCGTCAGATCTTCCGCTTTTGCGCCCCAGTAGGAACCCGCAGTTCCTCTCTGGTCCCAGGCGACGACAAGAAAGCTGTCGAACAGTACCCTGCACTGCATGATGCTGTGTCTGTTGGTCACGCCGGGTCCGCCGTGAAGGCAGAGGAGCACCGGAAGAGATTCCTTCTCTCCCCTGATGTGGATTTTCTGCGGAAGTCCGCCCAGCACTACCTTTTCCTTGATATCTACCATCGGTTTGCCTCTTAAAAATCAATTTAAGTTTCGGGTGAACATCGTCCGCCCATAAAGTTCCAGGCAATGCTCATCCTGACAGGATTATTATCCGTTCCTGTACGGAGTTCCGTCAAGATGCATATTCTGTTTCGTTTTCAGGTGAGTTTTTTATTTGGGACTGTTCAGGATACTCGGTTCACTTCTGAAACAGTATCTTCCCGAGTTCGACGAAATCGAGGTGTTCCACCTCTCTCGGATCGAAACGGAATGCACCGAAGATCACATTCATCAGGCTTCCCCAGCCGAATACCGTAATCAACGTGCCGATACCGACGCTGCCTCCCAGAAGAAAGCCCGCCAGAAGCGCTGCCGCAAGCACGCACAGATGTACCGTTCCCGTCTTTACTTTCGGAAAAAGCCGGGACAGACCGATGGAAAGCGTATCCTTGGGGCCGCAAGTAAGGCCCGCGCGCATGTAGAAATACTGTCCGAGCACCACAATGACCATGCCGGCGACCATCAGAACTACGCCGAGGAACAGACCATGCTCTTCGGGGATCGGATCGATCTGAAGGAAAAAGTCTGTCATGTTGCCGACGTAGAGTGCATCCAGCAGCATGCCGAGACCGATTCTCTCTTTCAGGGCAATATCTGCGCACAGCACCGCCAGGCTGACCAGCGTCATCGCAAGCCCATAGTTGAGCGGTGTATGATTGGCCACACCCATGGCAAAGCAGCTCCACGGAGCAAGTCCGATATTGGCCCGGACCATGAAATGCTCCCCGACGGCACAGATCGTTAGGCCGACGAACAGACGCACACAGCGTGCCGTCAGTTCTCTGCGGCTGACAGTTTCCTTCATAAAAAAACTCCTGTCTAAGATATCCAGACCACATAAAGAGGGCTGACAACACTCAGTGGTGGAATTTTTTGTTTCCTTCGTATGGAGTACCGTTCTTTTCTTCGTACTTCCGCTTATAGAGTTCCGGATCGAGATAAAGCCTGTAATATTTCAGTTTAAAACTTTCCATAGCTAACGACCGGAGCTTGCAGAATCCGTCGGGCATACTGTCCCATTCGACGGAATAGGAGCGGAAATCCGACTCATCCCCTGCCGCATCGCGCTCGTCTCTGCAGTCGACCGTGATCAGTTCCTGTTCGGGGGAACCTTCAATGATCTCTCCCGCAATGAAATATTCGCCATAGAAAATCTCCGCCACGACAAAACGTCCATCCGGCGAGAACCAGGTCCTGATAGCCTTTATGCCCTCCGGTACGTCTCCGCCGCGTTTGCAGTTTTTCAGCCGGATCTGCATTCAAAGATCACTCCTTTCAGTTCCTGGTGCTTTTCTGACTGCTCATGAACATCATCGCCTTCAGCAGGGCCTTGAGATATTCCATATTGAGTTTTCTCAGTTTCCGCATGTCCTTCTCATGAACCGACCTGTCTTTCATGAGTTTTTCGGTATTTGATTTATCGAGAGCCATGATCTTTTCCTGAAGACTCACAAGTTCCGATTTGCACTCTGCGGGGACAGAAGCCTCCTTGGCAGGGTACAGACGGTTATACATGGCGACGAGTTTCTGGGCGAAATTCACACGGGGACCTGTTTTCAGAGCATAACTCGGATCGGTATATACTGCACCGGTACGGACCGTATGGGAACACACGTCGATCGCATCCGCATTCAGGATAAGGAAAGCCGCGCCGATAAGCACAAAATCCAGTGAACGATCGCGGTCACCCATGACATAACCGATAGGCACATTCCAGCCCTGCGGCATGCCCTCGCGGCTCATGTGAACGGCATAAATGACCCCGCTCGGTGTCGTATACCCGATCATGACTTCGCTGTTACCGTACAGAGTACTGACTTCCATGATCTCTGGTTTCGACGGATTTCTTCGTATAAAGTACCACTTTTGGGAAAGTCCTGAGCAGCTGTCCTGATCATCGACATTGCCGATATAAGTGAAATCGATGGAGTACTGATCCTCTTTTTTCATATCAACCCTCAGCGCAACTGTATAACCGGATGCGTTCCGTCCTTCAACAGTGTTGAGGTTGCCGTTATATACTCCTCCGCCGAAAGCATCGGAGAAAACATACATGGCGGGCATCTGTCTGCGGTACCTTTCTCCCAGAGATTCTTTTTCACCGCCGAAAATATTTTCCCTGCGTTTCAATCTGAAAACCGTGGGATCCGCAAGATAGAAGCTGGGGTATCTGCCCTCGCCGGTTGCCTTCCTGATACTGACGGAAGGCAGAAGAGCCGGATCTGTAATGACAGACGCTCTATGAAGCGTACCCGTTATTTTTTCCTTTTCCTCTAATATCGCACGAGAGGCCTTATATTCTTCGGATAAGGCAAAATAGTCGTAATTATTTCTGTTTCGGGACAGTCTGCCCGTATTTTCGATTTCGCGTCTGCAGCTTACAATCTCCTCACCGCAGGGCAGCTTGATACCGATTCCCTCAAGCTGTCTGCAGGTATCCACATAGTTGATGACTTCCTCTTTCGCATATGCATTCACCTGGGCAGAAAAGTAGGCGGCGCTTCCTTGATAGGTACTGTCCGAGTCGGAAGCGCTTCCCGAAGAATAGGAAGAACCGGAATCATTCCACGAGGGTGATGCGGAATCTCCGGATCCAGGCTGTACAAGCCAGTATCTGCCGTTGATATAGGCGATCAGGGAAGCAAGGGCGCCGGCGACTCTGTAGTCGTACTGCCAGGAATCCTTGTCATCGCAGGTGCCTATCATATTCGAATAGTCCTGGTAATATGCGTCGCTATAGGCATAGCCGTCCTTGATCCGGCCGATGGCCCGGCCAGCCCTGGCTGATTCGCCCGGCACGAAGCTTCCCGGTATGATGTATCCGTCTCTTGAGACGACATATTCCGTATCGTGTCCGTTCGTGTACAGTAAGCAGATCCCGTCGCTGTCGGAGGAAGGCTCGATCCAACATAAGACATCGTACCGCTCATAATAGGAAGCATCGCTTAAACTGCTGTTCTGTGCCAGTTCTTCCTGATAGATGTTCAGCCTCTCCTGTCTGGAAGTAAGGTGAATGGTATTGTCCTCTGCATAAGCGATCTCATAGTCCATGTCCATGCAGTATTGTTTTCCCGGGGCGTAGTAGATACTTGTCATGAGCGGTTTCTCCTGTCTTATCACTGATTGTTTTATCATTCAGAGCCGGTGGACTCTCAAATAAAATGTAAAAAATATTATCTTTGATGAGGCAGAATGTGTCAAGAAACAGCCGGAAATTTATATTTTCTGATCGTTTCGATTTTTTCTGCTGTAGCGGAAATCGCAGCACTCCTTCCCTTCGGCAAGGGTCCCGGCGCGTTCCAGTTTCATGTTCATCATGTCGGCAAGGACAAAGTCCATCCTACAGAGCCATGGTGCCAGTTCCGGGCACCCTTCATCGCGGCAGAGCTTTACCACGCCGCATTCGGTATAGTCGTATCCGAGATCGTATTCCCCATTGCCCGGAAGGATGTCGACGACCCAGTCATTTTTATATTTCCGTTGATGTGTCTCTTTGGACCAGGCCAGGCGCCCGGGCATCTTTTTCGGATCCAGATAGGCATCGGCATCGCCCATGACCTTATGGAACAGAGAGGAGGCCAGAAGTCCGTCTCTGAAGATCTCATAGTTCTCTTCCGGTGTCCTTCCGTCTGCACGGTTCAGGGCTATGAAATATATTCCCATCACATAGGCACTCAGGAGCCTGGAATTTCCGATATCTTTTGCGCGTTCCGCAATTTTCCGGTATTCTTCCGCGGTTTTATGTGCGGTATCTTTGGGAAGGCCTCTTTTTTTCAGTTCCTTTGACACCGCACTATGGTAAAAGAACTTCAACATGGCGGCATTCATCGATTTTTTCATTTCTGTTTCAATCTCCCTCTTATCCCCGGTATTACCTTTTCTAAAATCATAGGCGTTTCAGATACTTTGCCATTTTCACTTCACTGACAGCCGCTCCGGCCACTGCGGCAATCAGCAGGAGAAGACACGCCACGGCTGAAACGGATATATCTTCCGTAATATACAGCGTTGTGCCCATCAGGATGAAATCCCAGATCCCGTGCACCGCAAACGGCACCAGGAATGCCTTGACGCTGCAGGCTCTTTTCTTTCCGGTGTTCTCTGCAGCTGCTGCCTCATAGAGATACCAGCCGGAAACGAACTGGAATATGGTATGCAGGGAAAATGCCGCATCTGCCAGCATGGCAAAGGCGGACCCCATCACCAGTTTTTCCGTGATCCCGTACCCCATGCCTACTGTTCCCGCCAGCAGCATGTACTGCAGTCTGCCCTGGGGCCTGTCCTTTTTTACGGCACGGCGCACAAACCAGTATTTTGCCCCCTCTTCCAGCAGTGCTGCACGGGTAAAAGCGGCCGCTGCTGCCTGAGCCAGCGTGGAAACAGTCCCCTCCGGGATGCCTGTCACCCGGTCCCAGACAGTCTCCAGGATGATGATGACAAGAGTACACAGAGTAGCGCCCTTTATGATGGAAAGAACATAGGTGCGTTTTTTCAGTCGGATATTTTCCGGCACCCGTCTCAGCGGAAGAAAGATCCAGAGAGACGAGATCAGAATGCCCAGGATGATGCCTGCCAGATTTATGAACATTGGAATTCCTTTCTGAAGCTTATGTAAACGCAGAAACTGCCGGCATCTCTTGGAGATACCGGCAGTTTGGATCATTCCGGATTATTTTTCGGTATATTTTTCCAGGGCAATGACCAGGATCGGGATCAGTATGATCTGCACGATGATGCCGGGAATGGCATTCAGGAATGCTCCCGACATAAACGCAGCCCATCCGAACTCGGATTTCCCGAGACCGTAGAGGACGACCCTTGCAAGGCCCCAGACGATTCGTCCTGCCAGCATGGCTCCGATCAGAGAAACATAGACATATGCCTTTTTCTTCGGCAGCGCCTTGTAGAGAACTGCAGCTGTGATTCCGTATGTTGCAAGTTCAAAGCACATGGCGATTCCTGTGGGAATGATCGGAGGCATTCCGAAAAGCAGGAAGCGAAGGAGCGGTGCGATAAATCCCACTGCCGCCGCATACCAGGGTCCGCAGAAAAATCCGCACAGAAGCACCGGTATATGCATCGGGCAGAGCGCATTTCCGATCTGCGGAATCTGTCCCGTCAGGAACGGAAGCACGAGGGCAAGGGCCAGGAACATGGCCGCAAGGATCATGCGATAAAGTTTTTTACTGGATGACATCAATCATTTCCTCATTTCCTTTTTTTGATATCATCGTCTTGAACGATACTGGCATCTTCCTGATGCCGTTAACTGAACATTATATGATCAGAGGAGCTCCTTCAGGCGCTCCACTGTTGCTTTTACCATCTCATTCATCGTCAGAGGCTGGACCCCGATGACCTGATTGTTGCAGTGGCTTACCGGCAGCAGCAGTTTCATCGCCCTGCTCTGCCCGACAGCAACAGCCATTGCGGGCGTGACCTCACCCAGCAGCGAGTCCGCAGAGATGATGCCGATGGGTCCGATGATGATGTCCGCGTCGCGGCAGGCCACAATGACGGGATTTTCACCTGTGGCACCCTGTCTGACGCCCCCCTTGATCATCGCACTCGTTGCGATGCTGTTTGTTCCGACCGCGATCAGCTCGCAGTCGAAATTTTCTTTTACGATCGCTTCGGCAAGGAGCTGGCCGAGCCTGCCTCCCTGTCCGTCGATAAGTACTATCTTCATTATTTTTACCTGTATTTTCCGTTACTGCTGAAATATGGATGCCAGGGCCTGCATCAGCCTCGGGATCCCGATCGGCCTTGCAGATGTCCGTTCATTCCCGCATTCAGGACGTTCTGCCGGTCTTCACCGAAGGCATTGATCATTTTACGTTATTCTTTGTTACATATTCATTTTTATTATACTTCGATGCTTTGTTTATTCCAAAGAGCAAATACAGGAAACCGGAATTATTCTCGATTCAGCCGCAGTAAACAAAGAAGGCCCGGTGATATGAAATCACAGGGCCCAAAAGTGCAGCAGGAAATCATATGTTTTCCTGTCAAATCACTGTTTTTCTTCCCCGTTCTGTGCCCAGATGTCTGTCGGCTGCGAAGGATGTTTCCTGGCCCAGAGGTAGATGAGCACGCATGCGGCAATCTGCACCAGGATTGACATTACAGAACCCTCGACGCCGAATCCGGTATTATAGAAGAAACTGCTCTTTGCGGAAGAGGTATCCATCGTCATGATGGAATACGGAACCATAGTCCCGCTGTTCGGCAGACCGAAAATGATGTTCTGGGTATAGTTCCATGCACAGTGCACGGCACAGGCGCACCAGAAGCTGTCCAGATAATAGACGATCATGCAGAAGAGCACGCCCGTTGCTGCAATGTCAATGATCGGGAGTACGCCGACGCCGTCATTTGCCAGATGCAGTGCGGCAAAGAAGGCGGAGCTTACTCCGATCGCCACCAGAGGATTCCGGTAGCTTTTCATCAGTCTCTGGTAGTAATAGCAGCGGCATACCAGTTCCTCCGCTGAGGACTGGATGAAAACACAGATGAAAATGATGAGCAGAGGCAGAATATCAAAACGGGAGAAGTGCAGTTTGAAATCTCCGTGAAGCCAGGCAAGCAGGATGCAGAGACCGTTCATGACAAATCCGATCCCGAAGCCCAGCAGAAGTTTCTTCCAGTTGTTGCCGCCGGTCCCGGTGCCGATGGCCCGGAACAGAGGACGGTTGTTTTTCCTGATTAGAAACCAGAGCAGGAATATGGCCCAGGTGCCGATGAATTCAAAATACATGATCGCCGTATTTATCCAGTCGGAGGACGTATATTCCGAATTCGAAGCAAGTTCCATAACGACATCCATATCGGTGATCGACTGGGACAGGATCAGCGGAACGAACATCAGCATTCCGATCAGTACTCCGGTGAGCATCTCACCGATGACCATCAGCACCTCCGCCTTGATGCCCAGCACCAGCCAGTTGTCGCCGAATTTCCGTTTTTTCTTCGGTTTCTCAGCCGGACTTTCTGTTTCCGCTTTTATTTCCTTATTCTCTTCCATAATCCATATCTGATCACCGCACATGCAGATGATCCTCTTTCCCTTTCATTTTTTGATTTCCCGTACCCGGATTGCAGTCCGTATTATTTGATCTTTGCAAGATACTCAGCCCATTTCCTGATGGCTTCGCAGTGTTCCATGGCAAATTTTTTCACATGCCACATCGGATAACGGAGGGAAAACCGGCTGTCCGCTACTTCGATATCTCTCGCTTCCTTCAAAACAGACTCACCGTCTGCAGGTCCCGCAAAGGTACAGTTCTGTACTCTGGTGTCCTCCAGATGATACAGAGCTCTCTCTTCATCAAATGTCTTTCCTTCTATGATCTGTTTCATTGATTCTCCTTTTTTAAATGCTGCTGCCAGTGATAATCCGCTTTTCATTCATCTGACATCATTTATTTTCAAGATTAATTGTATATCAGAAATTTGAAATTTCTTTATATTTTTGCTTTTGTTTCAAAGACAACTTCGAGGAGGAAACCTTCCGCTGCGATACACGGAATCCAATAGACAGATACACCATTTTCCGCGTTTCATTCTGCACGTTGTTCAGGGAACGATCACTTTTTTCAGCTGACCAGTTTTTTCATCAGCGGAATCTTTTTCATCAGAGTGACGATCAGCAGACCTGTCAGAATCAATCCGGCTGCATAGATCATGCTCCCGAAGAAATTACAGAACAGCGGAATTCCGGAAGCGTACTTTCCCGTTAAACGGATCAGTATATTGTGTATATAGTAAATCCCGAGCGTATTGCACGAAATGGTTTTTATGATCCCGATATTTCCTCTGTAGTTTAACGTCAATATATATATACATATTACATTCATAAACGTAAACAACGTGTCGTAGCCGTTGTAGACCACATCCCATTGGACGCCCTGTATAACGGTCAGGAAGATTCCGGCAGCACTCAGGAGCAGGCAGCTGACAATAATGACGCCGGCAGAAATCCGATTGATATGCTTTAAGCGTTTAATTTTGTTTTCGAATCCTTTTGCCAGTCCTCCGGCGCAGAAAAAGACAACGGAAAATCCGCGTATGGTCGTATATAAGGTGTTTTCGATACTCACGAATCTGTCCTTCAGTACAGTATCCGGAATGATGCCCGCGCCATTTGAAATCACACAGTTCATAACGGTTACTGCGCCACTGATCACAGTCAACAGGACCAGGTATCTTTTATCTTTATCAAACATCTTTCGCAAAAAAGGAGCAAAGATATAGATAAAAACCAGCACCTCCATAAACCAAAGATGGTTGATCCAGCCCATCGGTGCAAGTCTGACCAGATTATGCAGAAATTCTCCGGCAGAAAAATACTGACCTTCGATCGGCATGATGATCAGTAATCCCAGGATTCCACAGGCTACCGCCTGAGCCACCATCTTTATGGTTTTTCTTACATGCTTTTCCAACTGAAAATCACGATGAAAGAAAAGATAACCACTCGCGAAAAAGAATAAAGGCACACCTGTGGACAAAATCGCTCTCAGACAGTATCTGCAGTAAATGAGCAGACCGGCGTTCTCCTGAATATCGTAGCTGTAAGTATCATAATGATACATGACCACGAACAAAAGACCGATGGTTTTCATCAGATCGATAAAATGCCACCTGTCCGTAAATTTGATTTTTACGCTTTCGTCTTTCACTGTCAGTTCCCCGGAAAATGAAATTTCAATACAGATATCGGTTCAAAAAGTCACCTTTTGCACGGCCGTCTATCTGAATTCTGTTTATGGAATATAAACAGGATTTCCTGCTGGCATAGGGATTGCCCACCCTGTCAACATCAAAGCCAAGTTTATAATACTCCTTCAAAATGGATTTCGTATTCCGGCCATAGCCGCCGTACGGCATGGCGATCGACTCGAAAGAAAACTGACGCATCTGATCCAGGTCATGACGCAGATCCTTATCCGTTACTGTACGCACTGCCGGCGTTCCGTTCAGTAAATAATGCAGATTATAGGTATGGGATTCCATTTCCAGGACAGAAGCGGAAGAAGCCGTTTCATCAAACTGTTCTTTTGTAAAATTGGCTATGTCATCCTCAGACGCCTCGGACGGAATAACCGCTTCCTTATCGCCGGCATAATGTTTGCCAACGACAAAGCAGATCCCCTGATACCCATATTTCTTCAGTAATGGCAGCACCAGGTTCAGCTGCGACATTTCCCCGTCATCAAAAGTCAGCAGCATCGGTTTCCCTTCCAATTTGATCCTGCCGCTGATCCAGTCATAAAACTGCCGGTTTGTCAGCGTGTAATAGCCATGCTGTTTCAGCCATCTCAGCTGTTCTTCAAAATTCTTTACGGAAGCGTACCACCTGTTGTCCCTGTACGGTTCCGAGCTTTTTTCCTTTTCCGAAAGAAACCAGTGAAATGCCAGGACCGGAACGTAAACTGCTGTTTTTCTGTTTTTTATTTTATAGATCGGCCTGTATATTTTCTGGAATATTCCGTATATACCGTCGTTGATTCGCATCTTCAGACTGCCAAGCATGTCCGTTTCCCTCGTCTTTTGTCATTTTCAACCGCAGGATCAATATCGATTTGTCCGCTATTTCACAGCTGCCGTCTTCGTTATTCCTCCGGTCAGTACAACACTGTACATATTATATTCCAATATCAGACATCACATTTCATTTTTTTACAGTAAAAAGACTCGGTGACAGCTTGCCGCCGAGTCTTAGTTTTTCTCATCAGTAATAATCCGATATGAGTTAACGGATCCAGTACTCCGGATCTTCCCTGTAAAGGAGTTCCTGCTGAGCCTCGAGGAGCGTCATCATGACATCCGTGTTCAGGCGGGTATACTCCTTCAGATGGGCTATCACATATCCTTTATTCAAAACATATTTTGAAGTCTTGTCTTTCTCATCGAAACGTATGAGCAGGGAATCCTGGTCGTCCTCGCCCAGAACATAATAAGCGACATACCAGATCAGATTAAGGCCGGTATCTTTCTTCTTCTCAGGATCGGGAATTTCATCCTCAGGAGCTTCCGGTATGCTGTGAAGACAGCTGTCGACATACTTGATCTCCGCCCAGACGAAAGCGGCAATTTCATCATCCGAACAATCACTCTGTTCTTTCAGATATGCTATTTCCCTCTCCGGGTACACAGGAGG
>R06__coassemble_96_pt1 | contig 33936 bp, 30 predicted proteins | sample R06__metabat2_low_PE_050 | metagenome-assembled genome bin R06 | reverse complement strand
GCATACAATATTTACAGCGCTGTTTATGCCGTGGCAGTGACGGGATTCCCGACGGCTGTTTCAAAGTTCATCGCCGGCTATGTGGCTGAAGGCAGATACCGCGATGCGGAACAGATCAGGAAAGAAGCACTGAAACTGTTTGCGGTCATAGGCGGAGTGTGCTCTGTCGGACTTGCGGCAGCGGCAAAAGCAGTTTGCAATGCCATGGGAAACCCCAATGCCTATCTGGCTGTACTGATTGTCTCGCCGTCCGTATTCTTCTGCTGTATCATGAGTGCATACCGAGGATACTACCAGGGCATGTCCAACATGACGCCGACGGCGGTATCCCAGGTCGTGGAGGTCATGATCAAGGCGGTTGTCGGATACTGCAGCGTTGTGCTCACAAAGCATTTCCTTTATAAGGAATATGAAGCGTACGGCACAGTGTTCGGCAGAGCCTGCACGGAAAGCACGGTAACCTCCGCTGTCCTGTCTGCGGCAGCCGCAGCGGCTATTTTCGGTGTTACCGTATCCACGCTGGTCGGATATCTCACCTGTGTGCATATCTATAAAAAGAATGGCAGCGGCGTTTCCATCGAGATGATCGAAGCTAGCCCGGAACCCGAGAATGCCAAGGTCATGCGCCGCATGATCCTGCGTTTCGGTTTCCCTCTTGCTATCACGGCGATCTGCCTCAGGGTGACGAGCCTCATAGACAACATGACCGTCATCGTACGTCTCAACAATATCATTGCTACCGACCTTGAGACGATCTATGCATCCCACCACGGTCTTCTCGAACAGATAAGCGTGGAAACGGCGGACCTTTCCAATTATCTGTATGAAGTGTACGGATATGCCATTCCGTTGTTTGACCTCATTCCTACCATAACGGCCAATTTCGGTGCAAGTGCTTTCCCGCACATTTCCGCAGCCGCCAATACCGGACGTACCGAAAAGGTCAAACGCCAGGTGGAATCCGTCATCAACATCACTATGCTGATCGCAGCTCCCTGCGGCTTCGGACTTGCATTCATGGCACATCCTCTTCTTGATTTCCTGTATCCCGCTCTCCCGGTCGGCGCGGCTCTGGCTACTCCGATGCTGGTCATTCTCGGTGTCGCGGCGGTATCCAGCTGCCTCGCGAGCTCGGTGAATACCATGCTTCAGGCCACAGGCAACATCGATGCGCCGGTAAAACTGATGTTGATGGGCTGCGTCGTCAAGGTCGCGGCAAACTATATCCTTGTCGGAATTCCGGAACTGAATATCAAGGCTGCTGCGGCAGGCAACTTCTTCTGCTATCTTGTGATGTGCGTCATCGGCCTCATATGGCTGTGCAGGACTGCAAAGATCCACATCAGTGTACTGCGCACTGTTGTAAAACCAATCATAGCCGGAATATTCTGCGGTGCCGTTGCAAGACTGGTATATTACTTCTGCTTCAAGGCATTCACCAACAGGATCTCGTGTGTCATTTCCATCGGGTTTGCTGCAGTAATGTACCTCCTGGTGATTCTGAAACTCAACCTGATCAGCCGGGAAGAGATCTATGATATGCCTGCAGGAGCCAGAATCGTCAGACTACTTGAAAAAGCACATCTGATAGGGTAAAATTTACAGAAAATAGGAAGCTGAAAACAGAATGGTGCCAATGCCGGATTATAACAGGCATACAGGCATTGAAAGCTTCATTTAATAACAGGATCTTGCCGCCGAAGGCGGTTTAGATATCACAGGTGCGGAAGATTCCGTATGAGGTAACCGCACGGAAAAACAATTTAAGGAGATTCACAATGACAAAGGCAGATCTCGCAAAGAAGGTTGCCGAAAAGAACGGCACCACACAGAAGGATGCAGCTGCAGCAGTTGACGCTGTTTTCGATTGCATCAAGGAAGCACTTAAGGAAAATGAGAAGGTTCAGATCTTTGGTTTTGGCGGCTTTGAGGTAAAGACACGCGCAGCACGCAAAGGCATCAACCCCAGAACAAAGGAAGCAATTGAGATCCCGGAAGCAAAGAACGTAAAGTTCTCTGCCGGCAAGGCCCTCAATGAGCTCGTAAAGTAAGCTGCTTTTTGCTGAAGGGACGTCTGACGGCGTCCCTTCTTCTTATTATCGGAGTAATCATGCGTATAGATAAATTTTTGAAGGTAAGCAGAGTTATAAAGAGACGCACAGTTGCGAATGAAGTCTGCGATGCAAACAGGGTCAGCGTCAATGACAGGCCTGTCAAGGCCTCCTACAGCGTCAACGTGGGAGACATCGTAACGATCAGAATGGGAGACGGAACGATAAAGTTCGAAGTGCTGGATGTGACCGACAATCAGTCCAAGGATGCGGCGAAATCCATGTACAGAATAATTAACGATTAATCTGTAGTATCAGCCTGCACATCGTGTCTATAATTGAATCATGGATATCAGAAACAGTAATCTTACAAAAAAAGAAAAACACGAACTTCAGAACTACATCCGCAGAAGGAATCTTGTCCTGTGGGTGCTTGGTTTCATGTGCCTTTATCTCTTGTTCGATATCATTTCCATCAGGATCAGGCTGAGCGCCGAGCAGAAGGAACTCGACTATATCTGTGAGCAGATAGAAATCGCCCAGGAGGAGAACGATGAGCTTGTCCGCATGATGAGCGGAGACAAGGACGAGTACATAGAGCGGATCGCCCGGGAAAAACTCGGATATGCCGCTGTGGATGAGCGTGTATTTGAGGACGTTTCCGGAATCGGGTAAAAAAACAGCTGCCTTTTATTGAAGGCAGCTGATATTTTTGTTCTGATAGTATACAAATTGTTTATTTATTAACTATATATACGAATCGTAGTTACTGATCGTCTTCAGATTTCTTTTTTGGAAAGTCGTAATACATGTAAAGCTGGCAGTTGAGCATGCCGTTATACAGTTTCCTGCGCCTTGTGGCCTTTTTCCCGAAATGCTTTTCGAAATCGGGAAGACTGCTGATGATGTAGAGCCCTCTCTGGGGGCCTCCGATCACTCTCTTTCCGAAACCGGCGTAGAGTTTTTCCACTTCCTGGGGATTTGAAAGGCGTTCACCGTAGGGAGGATTGGCGAAAATGACCGCATGTTCGCGCGGTATGAAATTCAGCGCATTTCCGACATGGAACTCACAGATGTCCGAAACGCCTGCTCTCCTGGCATTTTCTTTTGCGATGGAGACGGCGCTTTCATCGATGTCCGTGCCGATGCCTTTGAAAGCAATCCCGTGCCTGATCTGCGCTTCCGCCTCTTCACGCACTTTGTCGAATACTTCCCTGCCGATGAAGTTATATTTCTCTGCAGCAAAATTCCTTTTCAGTCCCGGAGCGATATTCTTTTCCCGCATGGCTGCTTCGATGACCAGCGTGCCGGAACCGCAGAACGGATCATAGACCAGGGAATCATCATAGAGCCTTGCAAAATCCACGATGCCTGCGGCGAGGGTCTCCTTGATCGGTGCCTCATTGAGCAGAGGACGGTATCCGCGTTTGTGCAGTCCGTCACCGGAAGTATCAATCATGAGAGTGCAGATATCCTTTGTGATGGAGAATCTTACTTTTTTCTCAATGCCGCGCTCAGGCAGGAAACGGCAGGCATACTGTTTTTTCAGCTTTTCCACGATTGCCTTTTTGATGATGGACTGGCAGGCGGGAATGCTGGTCAGCTTGCTGTTGATGCTGTAGCCTTTGACCGGGAACTTGTCCATGTCCGTAAGATAGGAAGCCCAGTCCGCATTGTAGGCTCCGTCAAAAAGAAGATCGAAATTATCGGCTTTGTATTCTCCTATGACAATAAGGACTCTTTCCGCCGTCCTGAGCCATATGTTGGCCTTTGCGATGCCTTCCTTGTCTGCATCGAAGTAGATGCGGCCGTCCTTGACGTCCACATTTTCGAAACCGAGGTGCTTTATTTCAAAAGACAGGACAGATTCGAGACCGAATCCGCATGTCGCTACAAGTCTGTACATGTTATCCCTTTCCGAGTAAAATCAGTAAATGCGAATAAGCATATTTTACCATGCAGTGCAAGGGAAACAAACGGCAGATTGCCTGTTTCCTTGACTACCTTTCAATGAGGATTATAATTTTCTTATGATGAATTATGGAAATAAAGAAAAAAGCATGATCGCACAGCGCCTCAGCATCTGGCCGGCCTATCTTGCCGGAATTGCCATGATTGCACTGTCTGTTTATATTTCCGCCGTATACGGAAATCTTCCGGAAATAAAGCCGGAACCGGAACCCGTGGAAGAAACTGCGGAGGAAACCCAGGAAAATGTTCCGGAAAAGACGGAGGAGACCGTCGAAATACCGGTGATTACCTATGACAGTTTCTGGGACGCCGAGATCAAACAGGCCTATAACGCAAACAATGATACTGTAGGCTGGCTGACTATCAGCGGATGTGAAATCGACAATTCTGTGCTTCAGGGAAGCGACAACTCATACTATCTCAGAAAGACCGAGAGCCTTGCCTACAGCGTCTGGGGCTGTTATTTCATGGACTACAGGAACACTGTGACCGAGACAGACATTATGGACAGGGTGACCATCATCTACGGCCATTCTCTCGGAAATGACAAGAATGCTTCCAAGTTCAGCAAGCTCAAACGGTACAAGGATGAGGATTTTGCGCTCTCGCATAAAACCGTGGAACTGGACACGCTGTATAAGCCGCATTATTTTACCGTATGTGCCGCTTCGGATGTGCCGGTTACCTTTGACTATCTCCAGGTGAATCCCGATGACAGCAAGTTTGCTTCTGTCGTCGACTACATTATGAGCCGATCCTATGTCGATTTCGGAGAAGAAATCGATTCGGACGACCAGCTCCTTATTCTTTCCACCTGCACTTTTGACGATGACCTGCGGTATGTCATCCTGTGCAAGATGGTGGAGGAAAAATAAGAAAGGCAGTTAGTATGGAAAAATTCAGACGTGCCTGGGCCGAGATCAATCTCGACAACCTTCGTGAAAACTGTGAAATGATACACGGCCTTCTGAAAGATGACTGTGCAATGCTTGCCGTCGTAAAGGCCAATGCCTACGGGCACGGCGACGTGGAAGTGGCAAAGGAAATCGCTGATATCGTCGATGGTTTTGCCGTTTCCAACATGCTGGAAGGAAGAAGACTGAGAAGAGCCGGCATCAGAAAGCCGATTCTTATTCTCGGGTATACGCCTGCCACTTACGCCCAGGATCTTTTTGAACTCAATCTGATACAGACTGTTGTCGGAATGGAGTATGCCAGAGAACTCAGCGAAGCGGCATCGAAAGCCGGTGTAACACTGGAAGTTCACATGAAAGTGGATACCGGAATGAGCAGGATCGGTTTTTCCGCCGTGGATTCCGAAAAATGCATCGACGATATTGAAAAGGCCTGCTATCTGCCGAATCTCAAGGCAACCGGCATCTTTACGCATTTTGCCGTTGCCGATGAAGAGACTTCCAAAGAATCCGTCGATTTCACCGAACTTCAACACAGCCGTTTTTCCGATGTGGTCTATGGTCTTTCCAAACGCGGAATCGAGTTTGAAAGAGTTCACTGCTGCAATTCGGCAGCAATTATTTCGAAACCTTCCTATCACCATACCATGGTCCGCGCAGGCATCATCATGTACGGTGCGGAACCCAGCAGCACGATGCTGACGTCACTGCCGTTCAAACCGGTAATGGCACTCAAATCCGTGGTCAGCATGGTGAAGAACCTGCCTGCCGGGGAGACCATCAGCTACGGCAGAAAATACAAGGCAACCGAAGAAATGCAGGTGGCGACCGTAACGATAGGTTATGCTGACGGTTATCCCAGGATGCTTTCCAACAGAGGATATGCCTACGTCAGGGACTGTGTTGTCCCGGTCGTGGGTGCAGTCTGCATGGATCAGCTGATGCTGGACGTAACGGGCCTTGACGTTCATGAAGGGGACATCGTTACCTTTTTCGGCGGCGACAGTCCGATCAGTGCGGCCAATCTTGCTTCCATGATCGGTACGATCAATTACGAAATTTTCTGCGGTATCGGCGCCCGCGTCGAAAGGGTATATCTGAAAAACGGAGAAGAAATTAAAGTGGTAGACTACACAACACTTTAAAGTTGTGTTATAATATCACGCGTCTGCAGATGTATCGAAGCGGTCATAACGAGGCGGTCTTGAAAACCGTTTGGGAGTTTCCTCCCGCGTGGGTTCGAATCCCACCGTCTGCGCCAACAGGGCAGTGGATCTTAAGGGTCCGCTGCCTTTTCTTATACCGGGTAAAACGTCAGTGTACTGCGTTTCTCCCATAATATGATAGAATAACAAAAAAACTGATCCTGGAGGAACTGAAATGAGATTTGTAATAACCGGTGATTCCCTTTTTTCGAGCAGGAATCTTTCGGATACCATAGACCCGAAGGTGAGACAGTGCTTTGCGGAGGCAGATGCCGCCTTTACCAATGCCGAATTCACAACGCCGAGAAAACATACCGTTTCCGCAGCCGGAAGAGGCTATCAGACCAGCGTGAGACCGGAAACGCTGAAAGAATTTGCCCGGCTGAACATCAGATACGTCGGATTTGCCAACAACCATACCGGAGATTTCGGCCCGGACGGGATCATGGATACCCTGGAAGAGGCAAGAGATGCGGGCCTTATCCCGCTTGGCATCGGAGAAGATCTCTATGAAGCGAGAAAACCATACTTTATAGATACCCGTTCAGGCAGGATAGCGATCATCACTGTCGGAATCACAAGGAGTGAGGTGTTTGCAGCTTCCTATCCCGGAAACGGCGTACCGGGAAGACCGGGACTTAACCCGCTGAGATGGAAACGGCTTTATGAAGTGAGCAGGGAGGATTTCGAACAGCTCAGGGAGATCGCCTCTCATATCGGGATCGCCCAGAGCATGGAAATCGGCAAGAAGATTGAGACTTTCAAGCCGGGTCCCGGGAATCAGCTGGATTTTGGCTCCCTGTTTGAAGGGTATATCACGTTCGAATACGGCGAGGAGCCCCGCGTTAAGACTATTGCCAATGAAAATGATCAGAACGAGATCATGAAATGGATCAGGGATGCCAGAAACCGTGCCGATTTCGTTTTCGTCAACATTCATACCCATGAGGGACGCAATGAAAACTGGTATGATGACTATGCACCTGAATTTGTGGAAAAATTCGCTCATGAAGCCGTGGACAATGGTGCGGACTGCGTCTTCGGACACGGCGCCCATTTCACAAGAGGCGCAGAACTGTACGGCGGAAAGCCGATATTCTATAATCTCGGTTCTCTCATGATGGAATTCCAGGCCGGCGAGTCCATTATTACCCCGGAGATGTATGCCTCCTACGGCTATAAAGCCGATGAAGTCCCTTCTACTCTTCATGACAACAGAGCAAAGGACGGAAACGGGAACTGGCAGGGATTCTACAGCGACCGAAAGTTCAGTGAGAACTTCATGGTGTCCTTTGACATGGACAGGGATTCCGGCAGGTTCGACTATGAGATTCTGCCGATCAGCCTGAATCTGACAGACCGTTTTGTGACAAAGCGCGGACTTCCCGTCATGGCAGACAGTTCATCCAGAAAATATCTCATTGACCGTCTCGATGCCATCAGCAGAGCAAAATATTCGACCGCGGTAACAGAGCGGGACGGACACATCATACTGGAGAAGGCATAAGATGCTGAAATACGGAAAATTTACCGTAAGAGAACTCCGGCCGATCCGCGATGCGATGACGGTTTCCAGAAGCGCGGAGATGGGGGAAAGGACAAAAGTCACATTTTTTTCTCTTGGTAAAGATACGTCGATCAGTCAGGAGAGCTACGATGATGCGGTTCTCTACGTCGGAGCAGCCGGCAGCGGCTATGCGGTCTGCGGAGAAGAAAAGAAGAAAGAAAAAATAGAGCCGGGAAACGCCGTCTATGTTCCAAACGGAAAACTGTGCGGGTTTGATGGCGGAGAAGGCGTGATATATACGGAAATTATATTGAAAGGAAATCATGAAATGAACGAAAAGATCAAAGCGGGAGAAGCGTTCAAACTGAAAGATCTCATTTCCTACGAGGAGGGAAGCATTGCCAATCTGGACGTCGTGAAGGGAAACGGCATGAAATACGTACTGATGGCCTTCGATGAGGGAACGGGGCTGACACCCCACCGTGCTCCCGGAAACGCTATTGTATTTGCCCTGGAAGGAAAGGCGACCATCGGATATGAAGGAAAAGATTATGAGCTCAGCGAAGGTGAATGCTTCCGCTTCGAGAAAAACGGACTTCACAGCGTGACAGCCAACGGAAGGTTCAAAATGGCTCTCCTTCTCGTTATCGAATGATAATACGGATAACGAATGATCTCCCATGCATAAACTGCATGGGAGATTGTTTCTTGACGGATTCAGTGTCGGATTTTACTTTTTCTTTATCCGCGCGGATAGTAGAATATAGATGTTAACAGCATCGAGGTTTTAACATGACAAGCACAACAAGGTATGACGTCATACTAAAAATCGTACACCTGATTTTCCGGCCGCTTTTTGCGGCGATGTACGGACTGAAATATGAAAAATTCAGTCTCGGAAAGGACAGGCCCTGTCTTGTCCTCTGCAATCACCAGTCCTTCTGGGATCCGGTGTTTGTCAGTACGGTGTATGACCGGCCGATCCATTTCATGGCGACCGATAATATTTTTACGGACGGACTCGTCTCAAAGCTCCTCAAATATTTTCTTGCGCCGATACCTAAGAAAAAGCAGGTGGTCGATCTGAAAGCAATCAAGATGACCATGCAGATTGCTAAAGCAAACGGTGTCGTCGGAATCTTCCCGGAAGGCTCCTGTTCCTATGACGGAAACGGAACCTCCGTGGTTCCCGGCGTCGCACAGCTTGCACGGAAAATCAAAGCGGATATCGCACTGTGCAATCTGGAGGGTGCGTACGGTACCATTCCGCGCTGGGGAAATAAGAAGAGAAAAGGCATAATCCGGTGCTTCAACCGGAAGTACATTACCTATGAAGAATCCGCTTCGATGACCGAGGCAGAGCTCAGCAGTGAGATCAGTGAAAGCCTTGTTGTCAAAGCTCCTCCGTACGACGTGAAATACCGGTCTGAAAAAAGAGCGGAATATCTCGAACGGTGTGTCTACATCTGCCCGTCCTGCGGCAGAAAGAATACGCTTGTCTCAAGTGGGAACATAATACGCTGCAGCACATGCGGCCTGGAGTCAGAGTACAGGGAAGACTGTACGATCCGGTTCAATAGAGACCTCGGCATTACTACGCTGGCGGAATGGCTGGCACTGCAGAAAAAGCAGGCAGAGGAACTTTTCAGAAATGATCCGGATGAATGCCTCTTTGAGGACCGTGTCGCCAAGAATGCCAGCTATAAGAGCTCCGAGGACGACAGAATCAGATACGGCGAAGGTTTGATCCGTCTTTCCAGGGACGGCATCCATCTTCTGCCGGACAGCGGAGAAGTGATCTACATATCCGCCGATGCCGTCAAGGCCATATCTCCGGTAAGCGGCATCAAACTCATGATCGGCCTTTCGGATATCACCTACTTTCTGGTGGGAAACGAAAGATTCAATCCCTATAAATATGCGCAGATGCTGAATTTCATTCAGGGCTGCGGAGAAAAGGAAATAAAATAAGTGGAAAAGAACAGTAAAAAACTAGAGATTCACAGAAATGAAAAAGGACAGAGGGTCCTTACGTTCAAAGAATGGTTCTTTGTCGTGGTCGTCGGACTGGCAGGCCAGCTGATCTGGTGTGTCGAGAACACCTGGTATCCCAACTTCGTCTATGCAAAGATTGCCCCCAACGCGGGCATCATCTCCTGGATGGTCGTCATGTCCGCCCTGGCCACAACCATGGGCAGTTTCATATGGGGAACCTTCGGAGACAGACGTGCAAGCCGCAGGCCTCAGATGCTCATCGGATATGCGCTCTGGGGTGTCACGGTCGTCCTGTTCGGACTTTCCGAATACATGGATCACAGCAGTATGGCACTCATGACGGTCATTGTCGTTTTCTTTGACTGCCTGATGAGTTTCATCGGTTCCATGGCGAACGACTCCGGATTTATTGCGTGGACAACCGATATCACCGAGGAAGGAAACAGAGGAACCATGGGCGCCATGGTCGCTGTTCTTCCCGTAGCCGGCACGATCATGGGCGGCCTTTTCTTCGGAAAGATCATCGAAGCGGTCGACTATTTCAAATTTTTCATCATTCTCGGCGTCTTCCTTGTTCTCATGAGTGTCTGTGTTTTCTTCATGGTCAAAGATGCTCCCGACCTCAAGCCGCATAAGGATCCCAAGGGATTCTGGCATCAGGTTTTCTCCTCCTTCAGGATCGATGTCCTTAAGAAGAACAAGATGATGATGTATACCTGCATCATCTTCTCCGTATATTTCATAGGATTCCAGATGTATTTCTCCCATCTCACGAATTTCCTGGTCTATACGCAGGGATATTCCACGGGAAATGCTGGACTTGTCCTCGGAATTCCTCTCATTCTCGCACTTCCGTTCACCTTCCTCTGCAGCAAGCATCTTGATAACGGAAAGTTCTACAATATCATGTATGCTTCCGTCGCCGTCACGATCGCCGGACTTCTGATCGTATGGATCAGAAGCACAGCAGTCACCTGCATCGGAATCTTCCTCTTCGGTACAGGCTACATGTGCATCTATCAGGCCCTCATGGTCATGATGAAAAACAGCATGCCTGCCGACATGCACGGCTCCAGCGAAGGCATCAGAGAAATCTTCTATGTCGTCATTCCCATGGGAATCGGCACACCGATCGGTTCTTTCCTGATCAAACATTTCGGCTTTGCAATGGAAAATGAGTACGGCGTCGCCGGATTCTCCGCAAACTGGGTTGTGTTCATCGTTGCAGCCTGCTGGATGCTTCTGACTTTCATCCCGATCACCATGGCAAAAAAGGAATATCTTAAGGAAAACAGAAAATAATCTTGTGATCCGGTTCTCCCAAAGCAGTTCGAATCTGCTCAGATACAGTGGAAACGCATATCAGTTCCGTTTTGATAAGAAAGGTATGATCATGAACAAAGAACTTCACGATGTCCTTGCGGGCCAGAATCTTCTCGGCGACAGTTATCCTTCCTCCTATATTGCGGATATTTTCCTGAATGACTGGGAAAAGGCAATGAAGGGTGAGGAGGCCACCTGTTACTTTGTGCCCACCTACATGTCAGCGACGGGAACGCTGAAACCCGGTGAAACCGTGACTGTCATGGATGCGGGCGGAACCAATTTCCGTGTTGCCCAGGTGAGATTCGGTACAGACGGAAAAGCGGAAATACTGAAAATCAAGAAGAGCAGGATGCCCGGATCCGGTCACCCTATCACCTCGGAGGAAATGTTCGGATGTTTCGCACAGGAAATCCTCCCGATGATGACAGATTCCGGCAAACTCGCCATCTGTTTCTCCTATGCATGCCGGTGTCTGCCGACGCACGAAAGCGAAATCATCGAGATGAGCAAGGAAGTCGTCGTGACCGATGCTCCCGGAAAGCTTGTCGGAAAGAGCATTGCGGATGCGCTATACAAACTTGGATACAGCGGAAATATCGAGACGGTCGTCATCAACGACACCGTAGCGGTCCTGTATTCTGCTCTGTGCGGAGGAGCAAAACAGGCAGTCGCTGTGATCCTTGGAACCGGTGAAAACATTGCCTATGCGGAAAAATGCAGCAATTTTGCTGTAAGACCGGAAGGAAATGCGGAGTGGATGTTTATCAACACCGAGTCCGCGATGCTTTCCGTCATCAAGAAAGCAAAGATCGATGCGGAAATAGAAGCGCACAGCGCCGATATCGGAAAGAATTCTTTTGAAAAAATGTCGTCCGGAGCCTATATCGGAGAAATCATTGCAAGAAGCGTTGTCTATCTCGGGGAAAACGGCTTTGTTTCCGGAAAACTGAAGGAAACAGCGGAAAAACTTGTGAGATTCGACATGAGGGACGTCGGAAGCTTCCTTGAAAGCGGAACGGGAACTCTTAAAGAAGCCTGCCTTGACGAAAATGACACCGAAGTTCTCAAAGAGGTATGCGAGCAGATTGAGAAGAGATCCGGAAACCTCGTTGCAGGCAATACGGCTGCGGGTCTCATCAGAATGAGAAAGAACGGAGTCCGGGGCGTGATACCGGTCGCCGTCAACGGAAGTACTATCCTGAAGGCAAAGATCATCAACACTACCTTCATTGAAGCCCTGAATTCCATGAAAGACAGGATCGGGGAATATGAGATCATTACCGATGAAAATGATACGATCATCGGAACGGCAGCATCCGTATTCCTGAAATAACTTTATGAATAAAAGCCTTCGCACTTTTAGGTGCGAAGGCTCTTTTGTCATACTGGACGTTTGTTTATTTTACAAGCTGTTTGCTGAACTTGCCCGGAATCAGGGAGATCAGCATGGAAACGAGCCAGCACAGCCCGAAAATAATGGAACAGTAGAGCAGTGTTCCCGTGCTCATTCCCGCCTTTATCGCGACCGTGCGTTTGAATACGACATTCATCATCCTGTGCATGAAGTAGATGCCCATGGTGAAGGAAGAAACATAGCTGATGAAGCTGCCGATTTCTTTCGGCAGTCTGTCAAACGGAAGGACATAGAAGAGAATGACCAGGAAAAGTCCTGCGAAAGACCATTCTATGCTCTGATAATCGAATCCGTAGGTGTTGTAGAAAATATTGCAGGTCGCCAGGGTGTAGAGCGAAATGCAGCATGTCAGCATGGAGAAAATCCGGTGTTTTCTGGCGGCCTCCAGTACATCGTAGTCATATAAAAGCAGACCGATGAAGGCAAACGGGATGCACTCGACGATCCTGCCGAGAGGATAATATACCGCACTGTCGTATTTGGAGAAGAACTTATAGTTCAGACCGGAATACTGCAGCAGGAAGCATGCGGCACATACCGCTGTCATTACTAGATGTGCTGTCTTCCTGGGAATCAGGAAATAAACAAGGACCAGGAGGAGCGTAATGATGATCAGATCGATCTGGTACCACATGGTCATGTTGAAGGTGTGACCCAGGAACAGCTGAAGCCAGAATCTGTCCCAGTTTCCCTTTTCCGTGCCGATGATCCAGTAGTAGGCAAAATAGATCACGGTCCAGACGATCTGGGGCATGATGAGACGGTACATCCTTTTCAGAAGTTTCTCACCGCTGCTGTTCATGATGGTGGATGCGGTGAAATAGATGCTCATGATGAAGAAAGAGGGCACGGCCCACATTTCCGCATCCGCAAGGAAAGGATGGTTCATCATTTCGCTTCCGTCCATCCACAGATGGCAGAGCACAACTTCATAGCACATCAGGATCCTAAGAAGGTTGAGGCCGGCATTGAGCTGTTTTTTCTGATTTGCCATGACGGTTTACCACATGTAGTAGCTGGGTGTGAGGGCAGTGGCGAAGGATGAGAAAATGTTGAAGACAAAGACGACGAGAAGCACGGTGACGATGATGCTGACGCCGGAGACCACGATGGAAGCGATGGAGAGTCCCTTATACTGGGATTTCAGTCCGATGATTCCGAAGACCAGGGAGCAGATGGCGCATACAACGGCCGGTATCAGCGTGAAGCTGATGAAAAGAGAAGCAACGGACATGATGATGGAAAGATAGGAGGCCCAGTTTTTATTGGGGTCTCCGGGGCGGCTGTCCGTATGGTAGCCGTTCTCGGGCATTCTGTATTCTTTTGTTTCTTCCTGCGTGCCCCTGGAAAGATCATGGCCGCAGTTGATGCAGAAATGAGCATCGTTGGAATTGTTGGTTCCGCAATTAGGACAATACATAGGGTAAATACCTCCTTTTTGCCTATTTTATCACTGCAGACACCTCCGGGACAGCCATTATTGACACTCCGGAGAGCAAAACGGTGTGTTTTCCGTCAGCTATGGTCTATAATCGTATCGAGGTAAATTGAAATGGAAGAAGAAAGAATAAAAGCAATTACGGTCTCGGCGGATACCGGAGAATGGAATGTGGAGAATTCCATGTCCGAACTCAGGTCTCTCTGCGACACGGCGGGAGCCGATGTCGTTGCGGAGATCGTTCAGTCGGCCGACAAAATAAATCCTGCGACCTATATAGGCCAGGGCAAAGCATATGAAATCAGGGAAATGATCGACAGACTCGACGCGGACATGGTCATATTCGATGACAGCCTCTCCGCAGTCCAGACGAGAAACCTTGAAAAGATCTTTGAAGTGCCGGTCATCGACAGGACTGTCCTGATCCTTGACATTTTTGCCAGAAACGCCAAGACGGCCGAAGGAAATCTTCAGGTGGAACTTGCCCAGCTGGAATACAGGCTTCCGAGACTTCTGGGGCTCGGCACCGGCCTTTCCCAGCAGGGAGGCGGAATCGGAACCAGAGGACCCGGTGAGACAAAACTCGAAACGGACCGCCGCCACATCAGGAGCAGGATCCAGAACCTGAAGTCAAAACTGGAGGAACTGGAAAAGCACCGCGATCTGACCAGAAAGGCGAGACAGAAGAGCGGAGCCATCACGGTTGCCCTGGTAGGCTACACGAACGTCGGGAAATCCACGATCTTCAACCGGCTTACCGGTTCGGAGGTACTGGCGGAAAACAAACTCTTTGCTACGCTGGATCCGACCGCACGCAAACTTTCCGTGGGTAATCTGCAGCAGGTCATCCTGGTGGATACCGTCGGATTTGTCAGCCGTCTTCCTCATAATCTTGTCGAAGCTTTCAAATCCACGCTGGATGAGGTAAGGCTTGCCGACCTGATCGTCCTTGTGCTCGATGCTTCCGATGAAAAGTGGGAGGAACAGCTGAAGGTGACGCAGCAGGTCATTGGCGAACTGGGCTGCGGTAATACGCCTGCGGTCATGGTGTTCAATAAATGTGACGCCGCGGGAGAAACGGAAAGCCTCCCGGGGCTCAGGATATCCGCGAGAACGGGAGAGGGAATGGAGAAACTTCTCGCCTGCATATCCGACAAGCTCTCTGAGAGAGTCGTGCGTGCGAAACTCCTGTTCCCGTTTGATGAGGCGGGAAAGGCAAATGCGCTCAGAGAACGCGGAAACATCATAGAAGAGGAATGGACGGAGCACGGCCTTGCCGTGGATGCGACCGTCGACCGCGCCCTCTGGCCGAGATTTGAGAAGTACAGGACGGAATAACGCCTGGTTTTCCTTTTGCAAATGGCTGTGATATAATCTATAACGTATAGCTGCAAATATACATAATCGTATTTTTAAGAAAGCGAATGTTATATGGCTTTATTCAACCTGAAAAATAAGAGTATGCATAGATTCGGACGCAGCGGTTCACAGCATCGCAGGCAGAGGGTGATCCTGGGGAGGCTGATCTCATTCATTTGGGATGAGTTTGTCAATCTCCTTTACATTACCGGATTCACGATCGAGCGTGAGGAAAAACACCTCTGGAGAAACATCAGACATCTTTTCAGATATATTTTCAGCGTTATTGCGCGAGTATTCTCCTATGCCTGGAAATTTGGTACCGAATCTCTAAAAAATGTATACAGGGACATTACCGGTCCTTTTGTAAAGCTTTGGAGCACTGCCCGCAGCCATCGTGACGTCATAAATGAGCTGAAGGATGCGCCCGCAGAGGTAAAGAGAGCAAGAAACAGAGAATTCTACAGAAACGGAATCAGATGGAACATTCAGATCGTCAACCGGTTCATGAACTATCTTCTTCCGGCTCTCTGCCTTATTCTCTGCATATTCAGCATAAAAAGACTTACGGGCCTCAATTATGTCATCAAGGTCACACAGGACGGAGAGGACATAGGATATGTGGAGGATCAGACCGTATATGAAAATGCGGTCTATGTCATCAACTCCAGACTCGTAAACGTGAGTTCGAATACCTGGACTCCCGATACGACGCTTACGATTTCGGTCGCTGAGGAAAGCAGCATTTCCGATCAGAATGACATGGCCGATAAACTTCTGCTGGCCTCCGGAACGGATATTACGGAAGCAACGGGCCTGTATATAGGCGGCCAGTTTTACGGTGCTACCACGGAGGGAACGAGCCTCCAGGCAGCCATCGACAGCATTATTGAGCCTTATGAGGAATATGCCTCTACTCTCGGAGACGATGTTTCCGTGAGATTTGCAAGAACCGTCGAACTCGTGGACGGAATATTCCCGTCAGAATCCGTCATGGAATATTCGGAAATCTATGACCTGATCACCGCAACGGATAAGGGAAATGTTTATTACGATGCGGTCGACGGTGAGAACATTGCCGAGATCGCCGTAGCGAACGGCCTTTCAGTCTTCGGACTTCAGGAACTCAACCCGTCTGTGGATCTGTCAGGCGAAGTGCTTGTCGGAAACGCAAAGCTTCTGGTCGCGGAAGGCCAGTCGCTCATCAGCGTCAAGACTATCCGAACAGTCAAGACCGTTACACCGATCGCATATACAACGAAGACGAATCTGGACTCCAGATTCAATCTCGGATATTATTCTGTGACTTCCGAGGGCGAGGACGGTGAGGAAACCGTCATCACCGAGATCGAATATCAGAACGGCGAAGAAGTTTCCAGCACGGTCATCAGTGATGAGATCACAAAGGAACCGGTAGACAGAGTCATTGTCATCGGAACATCCGGAGCAGGAGAAACCGTTGTCGGCGGAGGTGTTTTGCTCTGGCCGACCGGTCCGTATCAGTTTGTTTCCCGCGGATTTATTCCCGGATATCACAGAGGATATGATATTGCTGCTACAATGGGTACTGCCATTTATGCGGCGGACAGCGGCACGGTCATCGTTTCGACCGACCTTACCTATGACTACGGAAGATATGTCATCATCGACCATGGAAACGGAATGAACACGGTCTATGCACATATGACTCAGAGACTGACCGAAGTAGGTGCTACTGCAAACGCAGGAGATCTGATCGGACTTGTCGGCTCCACGGGCAACTCCACCGGTCCGCACCTTCATTTCGAAGTGCGAATCAACGGCGAACGAATCGACCCGGAGCCTTATATTACAGGATCTTCGAGTTCCTGATTAATGTTGGAGAGCTTATTTTGGAAAAACTTGTAATCAGAGGGGGATCTCCCCTTAAGGGAAAAGTTACCATCAGCGGCGCCAAAAATGCAGCTGTAGCGATACTGCCTGCTGTCATACTTGCGGATGCACCCTGCATTCTGGAAAATGTTCCGAAAATCAGTGACGTTTCCGCAATAATCGAGATCATGAGAAGCATGGGTGCATTGATCATCGAAACAGCACCTCATACGCTGAGAATTGATGCGACCGGCATCCGTACACACGAGATTCTCCACGAAGAGGCCCGCAGGATGCGTGCCAGCTACTATTTCCTCGGTGTCATGCTTTCCAAGTTCGGAAAAGCATCAGTCGCTCTTCCCGGAGGCTGCGATCTCGGAGCGAGACCGATCGACCAGCATCTCAAGGCTTTTGCCGCAATGGGTTGCAGGAATGTCGTGGATCGCGGAATGGTATTCTGCGATGCCGGAGAACGCCCGAAAGGCGCACATGTCTTTTTTGATATCGTTTCCGTCGGTGCCACGATCAATGCAATGCTTGCCGCGGTCAAGGCAGACGGCCTTACAGTTCTGGAAAATGTGGCCAAAGAGCCCCATGTCGTTGATGTTGCGAACTTCCTCAATATGATGGGTGCGGATATCAGAGGCGCCGGTACGGATGTAATCAAAATCCGAGGCGTCAGAAAACTTCGCGGCGTGGACTATTCCATCGTACCCGATCAGATCGAAGCGGGCACGTTCATTACAGCAGCTGTTGCCACCGGCGGAGATGTCATCGTTGACAACATCATACCGAAGCATCTGGAGACCATCATTGCCAGGATCCGCGAAGTCGGCGGCAATGTGGTCGTAGACGAAGAATCGGTCCATGTAAGACGCAGAGGACCGCTGTGTGCGACCAGTGTCAGGACGATGCCCTATCCGGGCTTCCCGACGGACATGGTCCCTCAGTTTTCCATTCTGCTTGCCATGGCGGAAGGAACTTCCGTCATTCATGAAGGCATCTGGAGCAACCGTTTCCGGTATGCCGACGAGCTCAGAAGAATGGGCGCTGAGATCACGGTCGACGGAAAACTGGCGGTTTTCAACGGTGTTGAAAAGCTGAAGGCATGCCCGGTAGTATCTACCGACCTTCGCGCAGGCGCAGCAATGGTCATTGCAGGTCTCAGTGCGGACGGGATCACGGAAGTCGGAAATCTCGGCCATATTGACAGAGGATATGAGGACCTGGTCGGTAAGATGAAGGGACTTGGCGCCGACATCGAACGGGTCAATATCCCGGATGATCCGGAAGATATATTCCTGAAAGCAGAATGATATAAGCTGGCAGGGCATGCGCCCTGCCTTTTTTGAGGGGAAAATGATAAAGTTTGCAACACTTTTCAGCGGCAGTTCCGGGAACTGCACGGCAATGTGGAATGAGGGCGGCCTGATACTGATCGATTTCGGGGTCAGTACCAGAAGGATCGTCAATGCCCTGTATGGGCTCGGCCTTGCGGCTTCCGATGTCAGTGCCGTACTGATCACACACGAGCACAGCGATCATATCAGCGGAATCAGAGTGTTCCTGAGCCATTACCATGTTCCCGTATACTGCACGAAGCAGACGGCGGATTACCTGTGGAACAACGGCAGTTTCAGCCCTGATCAGGAAGTCCGTCTGTTCTCTTCGGATGACATTTTCGATATCGGTCCTTTCAAAGTGAGTGCTTTCAGGACTTCTCATGACAGCAAGACGTGTCATGGATTCCGGGTGGAGTCCGGAGACGCCAGAGTCGCTCTGGCAACAGATATCGGAAACATGGACGATACGGTGTATTCCTATCTTTCCGGATGTGAGATCGTTGCACTAGAAAGCAATTACGATGAATACATGCTGAGACATGGACCCTATCCGCTGGAACTGCAGGCAAGAATTTCCTCCGGCTCGGGACATCTTTCAAACAAAAAGTGCTCATCTGCGGTGGCAAGACTTGTCCGTGACGGTACAAAGCATGTGATGCTGATGCATCTCTCCAAGGACAACAATAAACCGGAGATCGCGGTCATGGCATGCCGGTCTGCAATGGAGAACGCGGGACTCTCGGACGGGGACTGCGAGATTGCCGCAGCACCGCGCAGTGAGAGCAGTGATGTATGGGAGGCCGGCACATGCTGAATATCGAAATCGTCTGTGTGGGTAAAATGTCACAGAAGTGGTTCAGTGACGGCCTGGAGGAATACAGAAAAAGACTTTCCGCTTTCGACAGGATCGAGATCACCGAGATCCCGGAATATAAAATCAGTTCGGATACCGATAAGGCAAGGGAAGAGGCAGTCAGACGTGAAGGGGAGCAGATCATGAAAAGGCTCACTTCCGAACCGAAAGCAAGGAAAGCTGCCCTGTGCATTGAAGGAAAGATCTTCAGTTCCGAGGAACTGGCGGAACTTCTGGCGGAGACCAAACAGAATACGTCCAGGATCATTTTTGTGATAGGCGGCTCTGCAGGGCTGTCTGATGAAGTCAAAAAGGCCTGCCCGGTAAAGCTTTCCATGGGCCGCATGACTTTCCCTCATCAGATGGCAAGGATGATCCTCTGCGAACAGCTGTACAGAGCGGAAAGCATCAACAGCGGAATGAGATACCATAAATAGAAAAACGGCGGAGTGCATTTTGCTGCACCCGCCGTTTGCGGTTTATGTATTAAGTTCAGCCTGCATAGGAGGAAACAGTGATGGATTCCACGGTAATGTCCTTTTTGGGTCTGTTGTATTTGTCCGTTTTCTGGGAAGCAATCTCCTGAACAATGTCGAGCCCTTCATAAACCTGGCCGAATACGGTGTACACGTAATCCAGGGAAGGCTGACCGCCTAGTTCCTGATAGGCTGCGATGACCTGCTCCGAATATCCTGCTTCTCTCATGGCGGAGATATATTCATCCGAAACATCGGATCCGGCAACAATGTAGAACTGGCTGTATCCGAGGTCGTCGTCATCTCCGTGGACAAGTCCGAGAGCTCCGGTGAAATTGTGGAGACTGTCGCTGTATTCCGGCTCAACCCCCCTGCCGTTATAGCTGGAACCGCCGGTCCCGGTAAGGGTTTCCTCACCGTCTCCCATCTGAATGACAAAATCCTCGATGACCTTGTGTATCAGTACACCGTCATAATAGCCGCTGTCGGCAAGCCTTGTAAAATTATTGACCGCATTGGGAGCGAGATCCTTGTAAAGGACCGCTTTGATGGTGCCCTTGCTTGTGACGATGGTGACGACCGTATCGCCGGTCTTTGCAGAGTTCAGCTGATAGAGCGAACTTGTGACCGTGCTGTCGTCCTCGGTACTCTTTTTCCCGCAGGAGGAAAGGGTAAACAGGAGCATGAGACAAAGAGAAAAGGCAATGATTTTCTTATACATGGATGCCTCCGTCAAAACCGCATCCGGTGAACCGGAATGCGGAAATATTCTGTAAATCTATATATAAGAAAGTATATCATATTGCACAAAACAAAAAAACAATCTCGTGTTTCTCCAAGCAGCTGATACATAACAATTGTTATTTCCGCCCATTCAATTTATAATTATTCTGTATTAAACGATTGGAGATTATCATGGCAGAAAATACAAAAAAGAACAAACAGGAAGAAGAAACAGACTTCGGACCTGATATCGTGACCCTCACGGATGAGGAAGGAAAAGAACAGGAATATGAGCTCATAGACGAGCTCGAAACAGATCACGGAAACTATGTTGCTCTTCTGGAGTGCTACGACCCCAGCAAGGCCAAGGAATTCCTTAATTCCGACGGAAACATCATCATTCTGAAGGTAGCCGAGGAACAGGGAGATGACACTTATCTTGATGCCATCGAGGATGATGACGAATATGAGGAAGTGGCATCGATCTTCCAGAGCAGACTTTCCGACATGTTCGATTTCGACGCAGAATAATCTGCTCCCTGCTGTGCGCGATTTGTTGCTTCCTGTTTTAAATCCGCAAACAGAATTAAAGGGATTCCTGACAGATCAGGGGATTGCAGGCCTGCTTTAAGGCAGGAAACGTGAAGCTGATCGGAGGATTTACCCACCGTCGAAAGTGGCGGGGTTCTAAAGGGATGCAGACGACACTGCGGGGAATTCATAAAACTCAGCGAGACCGGCGGATATCCTGCCGGTCTTTTTGAAAAAACAAAGCGGTAAATCCGTCCTGCCGGTGCAGGAATCATTTGATAAGGAGTTTTACTCATGGGCAAAACGAAGGATAAACTTACCAAACTGGAACTGTCATGGATACTTTATGATGTCGGAAATTCGGCATTTACCATGATTGCCTGTTCTCTTATTCCCATCTGGTTCAAGGAACTTGCGAGATTCGCCGGCGATGAGGCCTATGCCCATGCCACTTCCAACTGGGCTTATGTCACGGCCATCGTTACGGTCATTGTTGCTATTGTCGGCCCGATCTGCGGCACTATCACTGACAACAAGGGACTTAAAAAACCGATCTTCACGGCATCTCTCGTCATCGGACTTCTGTCATGTGTGATGCTCGGTTTCATCAACAGCTGGACAGGTTATCTGCTGGTCTTCATCATCGCCAAGGTCGCCTATTCCTCCTCTCTTACATTCTATGATTCGATGCTGACCGACGTTACGACACCGGAACGTTCAGACTGGGTCTCGTCCTATGGCTTTGCTTGGGGCTATATAGGATCCTGCCTTCCGTTTGCGGTTGCCCTCGTGTTCTATATGGCCGGCGCGGGAATGCTCGGTTCTTTCGTGGTTTCCGAGTCCACCGCACGAGTGGTCGGATGTACGGCAACGGCGGTCTGGTGGCTGCTTGTCACCCTTCCCCTGCTGAAAAACTATAAGCAGAAATATTATGTAGTTCCCCAGAAGGGAGCTGTCAAAGAGGCGTTCTCCAGACTTGGCAGAACGCTGAAAAAGATTGCGCTGGAAGACAAAAAGGTCCTCTGGTTCCTTCTGGCCTTCTTCCTCTATATCGACGGAGTCAACACCATCATTGACAACTGCATCAACATCGGAACCGACCTTGCCCTTGATACCGTAGGACAGGTGGTATTCCTTCTCGCTACTCAGGTCGTTGCTTTCGTCTTCTCTCTGATCTTCTCGAAGCTTTCAAAGAAATACAGGACCGTAAGCCTCATTAAAGTATGTATCTGCGGATATTTCTGCGTATGCATTTACGCACTGTTCCTTAAGAACCTTACGCAGTTTGCCATCATGGCTTTCGGCGTCGGAATGTTCCAGGGATCCATCCAGGCACTTTCCAGAAGCTATTTCAGCAAGATCATTCCTGCGGAGAACTCCGGTGAATATTTCGGACTTTACGACATATTCGCAAAAGGAGCAGCCTGCCTCGGTTCGCTTGTCCTCGGCATCGTCAAGGATGTGACCGGAAGTATTCAGATCGCCGTCGGATGCATGGCACTCTTCTTTGCTCTCGGATTCATCTTCCTGCGCAAAGCGGACAGTATCGCAAACGAAGAATAATCGGGAAGCCGCATTTTTCAGGAAATGCGGCTTTTTCCTTATTGCAAAAAAGGTATAATTAAATCAAAAAAGAATTCAGGTAATGAAAGTGAAAAAAGAACGTACAGAAAAACTTCGCGGACTGATGGCACAGGAAGGCCTTGATGCGCTTCTTGTCGTCAAGCCGGCTTCGATCATGTATCTTACAGGCGCCTCGATCTATCCTTTTGAGCGCATGTGGGTATACATCGTAAGGAAGAACGGAAACGATGTCCTCCTCGCAAACAAGCTGTTTGTATTCCCCGATACGGGCATTGCCACAAAATGGCATACCGACAACGACGACGCTCCCGCAGTCCTCTGCGCGGAATTGGGAGGAATCCGGAAACTCGGCGTGGAAAAGGACATTACCGCAAAGTATATCCTGCCCATCATGAAGAACTATCCGGAAATGGAAGTGGTCTGCTCCGAGTGTGTCGATGACCTCAGAAGAGTCAAGGAACCGGAAGAACTTCAGAAGATGATCGAGAGCTCGCTCATCAATGATGCCGTATCCGAGGAAGTGTTCACAAAGCTTCACGAAGGCATGACGGAAAAGGAACTTGCCGATCTTGTCTCCGAAGGATATGCGGCAAGAGGCGCAGAGGGTCCCTGCTTCGAGACCATTGCTGCTTTCGGTGCAAATGCGGCAGATCCCCATCACTCCAGTGATGATACCAGACTGAAAAAAGGCGACTGTGTTCTCGTGGACATGGGATGCTATAAACACGGATACTGCTCCGACATGACCAGGACCGAATTCTTCGGGTCCGCAACGGAAGAGAATGAAAAGGTATACAATACCGTGCTTGCCGCTCAGGAAGCCGCAATGGCCATCATCAAGCCCGGCGTCAGATTCTGCGATATAGACAAGGCGGCCCGCGATGTGATCACGGAAGCCGGTTACGGTGAGTATTTTACGCACCGCCTCGGCCACTGCATCGGTCTGCAGGAACATGAACCCGGAGACGTTGGCCCTGTCAATACAAAGACAGTGGAACCCGGAATGGTCTTTTCCATCGAACCCGGCATCTACCTGACCGGAAAGTTCGGCGTCAGAATAGAAAACCTCGTTTACGTCACGGAAGACGGCTACAGAAGTCTCAACCACAGATCCAGAGAATTCCGGATCGATAAGTAATATGACGGAACTGCTGACAGAGGGCACGCCGTGCCCTCTGTTTGTTTTCACACTGATTTCACGGTGCTGTCACAAAGTGTAACGGGCTTTGTAGTAAAGTATCATGGAATCATTATGTTGGAGGATAAAAAAAGTGATTGAAGTAAGCCACCTGACAAAACGGTATGGCGATCATACCGCAGTGTCGGACCTGACTTTCACCATTGAAAGCGGTCACATTTACGGTTTCCTGGGTCCCAACGGCGCGGGAAAATCGACGACCATGAACATTATGACCGGCTGCCTTGCCGCAACCGAAGGTACGGTCAGGATCAACGGATATGATATTTTTGATCAGCCCGATGAAGCCAAGAAATGCATCGGCTACCTTCCGGAAATTCCCCCTGTATACATGGACAGTACACCGGAGGAATATCTGAGGTTCGTAGCGGAAGCCAAAGGCGTAAAGAAAAAGGAGATCAGCAGCCAGATTGAGGATGTCATGGCCAAGACAGGCATCACAGAGATGCGCAGACGTCTGATCCGGAATCTTTCCAAAGGTTACAGACAGCGTGTCGGCATAGCTCAGGCACTGCTGGGCAATCCGGAGATCATCATCCTTGATGAACCCACCGTCGGTCTTGACCCGATGCAGATCATCGAAATCAGAACACTCATCAAATCGCTCGGAAAAGATCACACCGTCATTCTGTCGAGCCATATCCTTTCCGAAGTGCAGCAGGTGTGTGAAACGATCCTGATCATCTCGAACGGAAAACTGGTCGCATGCGATTCTGCGGATAATCTCGAAAAAATGTTCGAGGGAACATCTGCAGTGGAAGCAGAGATCGAAGGTGACAGCGAGAAGATAAGGGAAGCGCTGGCCGGCATAGAGGACACGGAATCCGTTACCGTGACCGAAAAGGAAAACGGCATCTGCAGTGTTCAGCTGACAACGAAGCTCAGGGATGAAAGCCCCATCTGCAGAAAGGTATTCTTCGCTATGTGCGATCTGAGAATGCCGATCCTCAGCATGAACACCAAAAAGGCAAATCTCGAGGAAGTATTCATAGAACTTACTTCTTCAAACAGACTGGAGCGTTCCACGGAAACAGAGACGGAATCGGTTGCGGTTTCTGCCGGAAACTCGGAAGAGGAGGCTGAACAAGAATGATTGCCATTTTCAAACACGAACTGGCGTCCTATTACAAAGGTTTTACGGGTTATATCTTTGCGGCATTCATGCTCCTGTTTACAGGAATATACAGCATGGCATACAACCTCAAATCGCTTGTCGCCAACTTCGAATATCCGATTGCGAGCCTTTCCTTCCTGTACATCATCGTCATTCCGATCCTGGCAATGAAGGGCCTGGCCGAGGAACGTCATCAGAAAACGGATCAGCTTCTTTATTCTCTTCCGGTATCCATGTTTGACGTGGTATTCGGAAAATACCTTGCGATGCTGGTCGTACTTGCGGTTCCGATGCTCATCGTCTGTGTTTATCCGCTGGTGCTCAGCAGGTACGGTGATGTGAACCTGCAGGTGGCATATGCCAATATCTTCGCATTTTTCCTCCTTGGAGCAGTGCTCATTGCCATAGGTCTTTTTGTGTCTGCTCTCAGTGAAAATCAGATCGTAGCAGCGGGCATGTGCATCATTGTCATGCTTTTAAACTACTTCCTTTCCGATCTTGCCGAGTATGTTTCTTCCAAGGAATCGACCTCCTTCTTTGCCTTTATGGCGGTGGGACTTCTGGCAGGACTGATCTTCTACCTGATGACAAAGAACTCGCTCGGCGCCCTTATTATCACATTCGTAATCGAAGCATCACTGCTTGCAGTCTTCCTTCTGAAGAGCGAAGTGTATGCCGGACTTTTCCCCGCTGTCGTCAAGCAGCTGTCTGTTTTCACAAGATATACGACTTTTGTCAACGGAATCTTCGATATCGGTGCGGTTGTTTACATGATCTCGGTCGCGGCGCTGTTTGTGTATCTTTCCGTGCAGGCAATGGACAGAAGGAGGTATAACTGATGTTTGAAAAAATAAAGTCATCTTTCAATACCAGAGTTTTCAAAGCAGGTGCATACAGCCTTGTTTCCGCTGTTGTCATCCTGGGCATCGTCATTGCCGCAAACGTCATCGTCGGCGGGCTGCCTTCAAAATATACGCAGCTCGACCTTACCTCCAATTCCATCGTGACTCTTTCGGATGAAACCAAGGATAAGGTCTCTTCTCTTCAGGACGATGTCACCATTTACTGGATGTGTCAGTCCGGCCAGGAAGACGAGAGACTCGGTGTCCTTGTCAACCGTTATAAGGATCTGAGCAGCCATATCAGCGTGGAAAACATTGACCCCGATGTCTATCCGACCTTCGCTCAGCAGTATGGCTATGACGAGATTGACAACAACAGCTTTATTGTCGTTCTCGGAAGCAGATACTATGTGGTTGAGTATGATGACATCTACGTCAGCGACTATTCTTCCTATTACACGACAGGAACAGTTTCCTATACCTTCTACGGCGAAGTGGAACTCACAAGTGCCATCGACTACGTCACAAGGACGGACCTTCCTGTTGTCTATATGCTTTCCGGACACGGAGAAGCCGACCTCAACAGTACATTTGAATCCGTCGTCGAAAAGGCGAACTACAGCATGATGAACCTTTCCATCCCGTCTGAGGGCGGAATTCCGGATGATGCAGATCTTGTCTTCATCAACTGCCCGGAAACCGACATCACGGAGGATGAACAGGAGGCCCTCAGGGAATACCTCGAAAAAGGCGGAAGACTGATGCTCATCACCGATCCTCTTCAGGATACGGCTTCGCTTGTCCGGCTCCATGAGGTCATGAGCGATTACGGTGTCACATCGGATGACGGTGTCATCATTGAGGGAGACAGCAGCTATTATGCATGGAGCTATCCTTACTACCTGCTCCCGGATATTGCCTACCACGAGATCACGGACTCTCTGATCCAGAACAACTATTATGTTCTTCTTCCGATCTCCCACGGACTTACCGTTGCGGATACGCTGCCGGATGGCGTGGAGGTCACAAGACTTCTCAGCACGACGAACAGTTCCTATCTGAAGGCAGCCGGATACAATATCACGACATACGAGAAGGAGGAAGGAGATCTTCCCGGTTCCTTTGCTCTTGCCGTGGCGATTGAAGACAGCAATACGAATGCTGAAATCGTCTGGATTTCCTGCGGTTCCATCACGGATGCCAATACAAATGAACAGATATCCGGAGGAAACCAGGACTTCTTCCTTAACTGCCTGAACTGGCTCAGTGACCAGGAGGAGAGCAATCTTTCGATCCATGCAAAGACCCTCAGCACTGAATTCCTTACCATGAGCGACTCCAGCGCTTCTCTGTATTCCATTCTGATCGTCGGCGTTATCCCCGCGGCCTCGGTCATCATCGGAATTACCGTCTGGCTCAGAAGGAGAAAGAGATGAAGAAAAAGAAGCTGCTCATCCTGATTGCCGTTCTTGCCGTGCTTTCCGCAGCCGCTGTTGCCGTGAGAATGACGGATTTTGACAAGAGCGATGAAACGGAAGACACTTCCATCGATCTTGTTTCGATCCCGGAAGACAGCATAGAAGCCATCACATGGGACAATGACGGAACGACGCTCTGTTTTGTAAAGCAGGACGGAGAATGGGTATATCAGGAGGATACGGGCTTCCCGTTTGATTCCTCCAATCTCGACAATATGCAGACGGCGGTCAGCAGCATCGTTGCCAGCAGAATGATCGAACCGGATGACAGTACAGACCTCAGCGATTACGGTCTGGAAACGCCGGTTCACACCGTTACGGTGACCACCGCGGACGGAGATGTTACGATAGAAATCGGAAACGAGACTTTCATGAAGGGATCCTGTTATGTTTCCGTCGGCGACGGAAACATCTATCTTGCGGATCTGTCCCTTTCGGAAGCTTTTGACTACAGCCTCAACGATCTGATCATCATGGACGAGATCCCGGATATGACCACAATAAGGAAATTCAAGGTCACGCTTCCCGAGGGCGGATATGTTCTTGAGGAGAGAACGACGGGCGATATCGATGAGCAGTCCGGAGAAGAAGTCTACGGATGGTATCTGTCCAACGGCGAAGGTGTAAACCTCACAGATACGGCGAATTCCTTCTATCTCATGGAGAATATCACGGAACTGAACTGGGTCACCTGTGTCGCATACAACATGACGACTTCGGAAGAACTTTCTCAGTTCGGACTCGATGTTCCGAGGGCAACGATTACCGTCACCTATACCGTTTCCACGGAAGTGGACAGCGGAGAAGTCAACGAGGACGGCAGCCATATCATGACGACCGAGGAAACCGATCAGGAATATGTGCTTGAATTCGGAGACACCATCAGCTCCTATATTTTCGTGAAGCCTCAGGGCTCCGACAAGATCTATGTTGTCGACAGCGAAATGATCGAGAAGATACTGAATACCACGTATGACGATCTGAAACCTTCCGAGGATGGAGATTCAGACTGATACCGGCAGAAAATATGCATAAAAAGAGCTCCCGGCCGAAGGACCGGGAGCTTTGCTTTATGTTAGGGGGAAATCAGGCGTTTTTCTTTTCCTGGTTCTTCTTGTAAAGGAACCTCATGCCGACGAACAGGGCACAGGCGATGACCATGCAGATGCCGAGAAGGTCATAGGAGAATCTTGTGCCGTAGAGATCGATGAAGTTGCCGCAGATGAGTTCGCCAAGCATTCCGCCGACGCTTCCGACGACCGAGTAGACAGAGGCGGCGGTAGCCTGAATATTTTCGGGAACCAGAGAGATGACATAGGTGCCGGAGGCGGAGATGAGAAGACCGTTTCCGAGTCCTGCCAGCGTCATGACCATGACGAGCTGGGGAAGAGTCGAGACAGCTCTTGTGATCACGAAGCACTCAACAGCATAGAAAAGCGAACCGGCCACAAGAAGATTGGGAAGCTGGAAACGTTTTCTCAGCTTGTCTGCAAGGAACAGCATCGGGAATTCCATGGCCGCTCTGTAACAGACGATCAGGCCGAAATAATCCGTATTGAATCCGAAGTCGTTCATGATGACCGAAAGGAAATCGTATTCCGGTGTCTGGCACATGAAATAGAAGAAGACGAAAACGATGAGAATGAGATATTCCTTGGCTTCGAGAAGTTCTCTGAGACGGAGTTTCTGCTTCTTTTCGACAACGACAGCAGGGTCGTTTGTCTTGAAAATGAGATAGATGGTCGGAATCATGAAGAGACCGACGCACCAGAAAGTGATCTTCACGCCGGTTTTGGGGACCAGAAAGATGCAGGAGAGGCAGGCAGCTGCGTAGGTAAGGGAACCGATTCCTCTTGTAAGACCGAAATTATAGCCTCCGACGGCACATCCTCTGACGAGGAGGTTATCTGTAAGACGGAAACCGATGGTCCTGAATACGGAACAGATTGGCATCAGGATGAAAATCGTTGTGATGTAGGAGGAGGCACTGGGAGAAATGAAAGGGACCTCAGCGTAAAGAAGGCTGCCCACGATCAGAACGGGTATTACAACGCGCTTGATGGAGTGAAGCCTGTCGCAGAGATAGCCGCTCAGCGTCGTGAAAACAAGACCGAGCACATAGGCAATGGTGTTGAGAAGGCCAAGCTGGGAAGCGGAAAATCCGTTATCCTGAAGATAGACAGACTGATAGGCATAGTAGGCATATGCTACCTGGTATACCGCCATGAACATGAGCAGATAGAAATGCTGTTTTGGCAGTTTTTTGATTTTCATTTTTACCTCCGAAAGAGAAATTATATGACAGTATCAACAATATACTGCCGAAAGAGAGAACGTTCAATAATAATTTCTTATTAATAACGGTATAGCAGTCTCACAGAAGCGTCCGGTAGTAAAGCCCGCCGGTCCTTTCGGAGGAGGCCGTTCGTCCGAGCTGGAAGGCACGGATCACGTTTTCTTCCGTTTCGCGGTTTTCCGTAGTGAACCAGAAAAGCCGGAAATCCGAAGGAGCGATCTCCTTGCCGGAGATATCCAGAGGAACGGAATTGAGAAGGGTGGAGAACTTCTTGCCGCAGCATTCGAGGGGGAAGCGGATTCCTTTTCTGTCCGTGATGGAACCATGGCCGCCGCATGCGGCGCATCCGGACCCCGCTCTGAGCGGACAGTTCCGGTATCTCATCAGAGGAAGGCGTCCGTATACCAGGATTCCGCGGGGAAGATCTCCGCCCAGGTCCCGGATCTTTGCCATGGAAAGTTCAAAAGAGACCGTGACGGCTTCCAGACCCTGTTTATCCAGTTCCTGAAGCGAACGGCTGTTGGTGACGTTGAGGCAGGGGCCGCCGTAAACTTTAAGGCTGAACCTTCTTCCAAGTTCGATTCCGTAGATGTTTTCTGCCCAGACGGCCGCAAGTCCCTTTACGGCAAGGCTGGAAAGAAGATTTTCCAGGGCAGGTTCGTCATCCGGAAACAGAACGGCCGGGAGTTCGCCGATCAGCCGGTCCCCGTATTTTTCAATTTCGTCTTCCCCTATTGAGGAAACAGGAAGGATAATCTTTGACAGCACATCCTCACATACGATATCGGAAGGATGAAGGAATCGTGCAAAGTATTCCGTTTCGTCCCGGATCATGTGCTCCGTGACGGGATCAAATTCAAAATCGCATTTCCGGACAGCTGGTGCTTTTTCTCTTTCCGCCAGAAGTTTTTCGCAGGCTTCCCTTCGCATGGCGTTCACTGCGGAAGCGGGGAGCATGATTCCGTCTGCGATCGAACAGCTGATGGAGGATACGGAGAAAGGAGTTCCGCCGAGTTTTACAAGATTTCTTTCAGCGGATTCCGGTGTCATCGGTCTGTTGATTGCCTTTTCCGGTACGGGTCCCATGACCTCAACGTTGTTTTTTCCGTCGGAAACGATCAGAGATGAAGTTCCTGCGGAAGCACGGAAGTCCATGGATATTCCGACACGGGGATTTTCATTCCTGTAAAGTGCGGAAAGTTCATTCAGAACGGGGGCTGCATTGACGACATCTTCCTTTGTCCGGTAACCGAACATTTCGGAAGTCCTTTTCCCCTCAAGATAGCCGTCCGTAAAACCGCTCCTCGAGAAAACGGCTTTCAGGGTCTCTTCGTCATAGGGCCTGCTTTCCAGGGCATTTCTGCATGCTGTAACGGCGGCAGCGACGTATTCCGGGCGCTTCATCCTGCCCTCGATCTTGAGAGAGGAGACGCCGATGTTTTCCAGTTCTCTTATGTGCCCTATGAGGGACATGTCCTTGAGAGAAAGAGCATTCCCGTTTTTTCCATTTTCCCAATTGAGACGGCAGGGCTGGGCACAAAGCCCGCGGTTTCCGCTCCTTCCGCCGAGGATCGATGACAGGTAGCACATGCCTGAAACGCTCATGCAGTGTGCGCCGTGAACGAAGGCTTCGGTCGGTATGGACACCGCACGGCAGATCTTTTCCATTTCTTCAAGCGACAGTTCACGGGCCAGTACGACGCTGTCGAAGCCGCAGTCCTGAAGGAAGAGCGCTCCGTTTACGTTATGGACGGCGGTCTGTGTGGAGGCCATCCGCCGGATGTCGGGGTACCTGGAAGCAAACAGCCGCAGAACAGCAAGATCCTGTATGATAGCGGCATCCGCACCGGAACGAGCGATGAGATCCGCTTCTTTCTCCAGTTCTTCCGTTTCGCTGTCCAGGATTACCGTATTGACGGTCACATATACTTTTGTGTTTCTTGCATGACAGTAGGACACTGCCTGAGGCAGCGTTGTTTCATCGAAATTCGAAGCATTTCTTCTTGCGTTGAAAGCTGTGGCGCCGAGGTAAACTGCGTCGGCTCCGCACCTTACAGCAGCATAAAGCTGCTCCATTCCCCCAGCGGGGGCCAGTATTTCTGCCATTGTTTTCTCCGGAGTGTATTTTAGTACATATATTATATTTGCTTTTTGACTTAAATGCACAGAATCAGGCAGAAGAGTATAATAAACAAAATAAGATTTTCAGGGGAAACACATGCAGAGAATGGAAGTACTGTCTCCGGCAGGAGACATGGAAAAACTGATCATGGCAGTCGAATACGGCGCAGATGCCGTCTATCTTGCCGGAAACACCTTCGGCATGAGAGCGGGTACCGCCAATTTTTCCGATGAGCAGCTGCCGGAAGCGGTCAGGTATGCACACGCACACGGCGTAAGAGTCCATGTGACCTGCAATACCGTGCCGACAGAAGAGGAAATCAGGAAACTTCCCGAATTTCTCGAAAAGGTCAACGATTCGGGAGCGGATGCATTCATTGTGGCCGATCTTGGTGTCATGAACTCAATCAAAAAGTATGCGCCACGAATGGATATCCATATCAGCACGCAGGCCGGCGTGATGAACAGCAACACTGCGCTGGCTTTCTATGATCTCGGAGCAAAGAGAGTCGTACTGGCACGCGAGGCGACCCTGGATTCTGTTCGGGAGATGAGAAAAAAACTTCCTGAGGATCTCGAAATCGAAGCATTCTGCCACGGTGCCATGTGCGTTTCCTTCTCCGGCAGATGCACTCTGTCCAATTATCTGACGGGGCGGGACGCCAACAGAGGGCAATGTGCACAGCCCTGCAGATGGAAGTACCATCTGATGGAAGAGAAAAATCCGGGAGAATTCTTTGAAATAGGAGAGGACAACGGTACCTACATTCTGAATTCCAGGGACATGTGCATGATCGACCATATCTCCGAAATGGCAGAGGCGGGGATCAACAGCATTAAGATCGAAGGCAGAACCAAATCCGCCTATTATGTCGCAGCGGCAACGGCCGCTTACAGGCATGCGGCAGATGCAGCATCCGCAGGCGTTTCCATCGCCCCCGAGTGGAGAGAAGAAGTAAACAAGATCAGTCACAGACCGTATTCCACCGGATTCTATTACGGTTACCCGGGGCAGTTTACCGACAGCTCCCAGTACATCGCGGACTGCGAACTTGTCGCCATGGTCGAAGCCTGCGACGAAGAAGGAAATGCCGTCATATCTCAGAGAAACCGTTTTTTCACGGGAGAGGAAGTGGAACTGCTTTCACCTGAGAAAACCGGAATTAAATTTACTCTGGGGGAAATGAAGAACGGAGTCGGGGAGACCGTCGAGGTCGCACCGCATCCCAAGGAGGAACTCCATGTAAAACTGCCGGTGTGCGTTCCGAAATATACATTTGTACGCCGGACAACAAAACTCGACCGAAAAGGAGTCATGTGAAATTCTTTTCCGGAGGGTTGACTTTCCAAAATCATAATGATAAAGTAGTCATACGAATATCGATAAGGCGTTGACGAAGACGGTCTGACAGATGGCCTACAGAGAACCGGCGGTTGGTGCGAGCCGGCAGCAGGATGTCATGAACTAATCACTTCCGAGCCGGAAACCTGAAAACAGAAGCCAGTAAAGTTTCCCGTTCTCCCGCGTTAAGGGATAGGATCTGATGGGATCTGAAGCGGCAGAAAGTTCTGCAAAATGAGTGGTACCGCGGGCAATGAAATTTCAGCTCGTCTCAGTTAAATCCTGAGACGAGTTTTTTATTTTGAGGAGAAACAGATAATGACAAATCAGCCGACAAATCAGTTGATGGAAATCGCTCTGCGTATCCGTGATCTTCGTGATATCTTTGATTTCACAAAGGCACAGATGGCAGAGAAAACGGATGTTTCCGTAGACCAGTACGAGGAATACGAGAGCGGACGCGTCGATTTTCCGTTCACATTTCTTCATAAGTGCGCGCTTGCGTTCGGAATCGAAGTAACCGACCTTCTTGAAGGTCAGAGCGCCAAGCTTTCCGGATATACGGTCACACGCAAGGGAAAGGGACCCGTCACAGCGGAAGAGGAAGGCATCACCATTCAGAACATGGCCATGATGTTCAGCAACAAACTGGCTACACCCTACTGGTGCACATACAAGTACGATGCGGAACTTCTCAATAAACCGATCCATACGACCACCCACTACGGACAGGAGTTCGATCTTGTCATCAAGGGTGCTCTCAAGGTCAAGGTCGGCGAGCATGAAGAAGTCCTTCATGAGGGAGACAGCATCTTCTACAAGAGCTCCACACCCCACGGGATGATTGCCGTGGAAGGCCAGGACTGCGTTTTCGTCGCCATGATCATGGCTGCGACCGAGCAGGAGCAGAGAGTCGGACTGGTACAGGAGGTGGGCGGCAAGGAAGACGATAATCTTCTCTGCAGGTAGTTGAGTCAGAGCGATGGTGAGGAGAGGGCAGCCTG